>Ga0126373_10000129_pt1 | contig 53216 bp, 46 predicted proteins | sample PanSoiMetPlot_11_FD_92545 | JGI IMG/M metagenome (GOLD analysis project Ga0126373, IMG submission 92545) | Tropical forest soil microbial communities from Panama - MetaG Plot_11 | ecosystem: Environmental > Terrestrial > Soil > Tropical forest > Bulk soil | place: Panama | collected 2016-02-17 | reverse complement strand
TTCGATCTTCCAATGCCACATAACTGAACATTCCCGATTGCAACTGCTGATCGTCTCCACGCATGCCTGCTTCTTAGCACAGCTTCGCTGTGGAATTGCAGTCCTAATTCAACAACCTCCTAGGTAAGGCCGAATGCGACTTTGTCGCCGACGAAAATAGATCAGGAAATCGAAGACTCCCGCCGCCTGCGAACTGCTGCGGCTCTCCTGATAAAACGTCCCGCTACCCGAAGAGGCAGAATTCAACTGCAGATCGTTTTCGTTCCAGATGAAGTTGCCCTGAACACTGAAATAGTCGTGCAAGTGCACGCCAGCAAAGGCGTCAATAGCTCCGCCATTTGCCGGCGCGTACGAGGAGAGATTTAGTCCTTGTGCCGTCGCCTGTGAACCTGCGTCGCCTGAAAGCGTCGCGATTCCCCCAAGCATACCCAAGTACGGTCTCCCCTGCGCCGAAACCATCACTGCCGATATCAGGAGAAAAAACAAGGCGTGCACTCGCCGCACACCTCTGCGATGCGCAGCCGTGCACATTCGTTGCACAAAAACAGCGCGCGATATTTTTGTCAAAACGATGTCAGCGGGCGGGGGATTTGTTTTGCGCCACCGACAATAACCACAGCAGGCAAGACCTGCGAGATTCACAAGAGGCTCCCCAAGGAAAGGAAAGGTATGCGCGTGAAAGCACTCTCTCCTACCGCAATCGTGGTTTCAATCTTTGCACTGGCGGTGTTCACCATCTTGCCGATGGGCGCCGCGGCACACATCGGCGACAACTTCGTTTATGTCATGACTAACAAGAGTCCTCACAATTCTATTGTCACGTTCCGGCGTGCCAGTGACGGAGCGCTCACCTTCGCTCATGAGACCCTCACCGGCGGCAGCGGCACGGGCCCGAACGGCGCCGACCCTCTTGGGTCCCAGGATTCCCTCGTGCTAAGCGGGGATGGCCTTGTGCTTCGTGTGTGTGGAAAACATTCCCGGGTGAACTTGCTGAAGAACCCAATAGAGCAGACCAAAGTAAATACCGGCCAGCAAATAGGCCACTCAGCGCAGCAAATAGATGCTCCGAGTTGACCTCCACGCCACGCATAGCGAACCGCAGAGCTGCGGCCGCTGCGAACAATCCAATCAATGTCCAGGCGCCGAGCGTGAGGGCTGACAAGGTCTCATGTCCGAGCCATGCGGTTACGGGTCGTGCCAGCCACGCAAGCAGCAGAAATGTGAGTAAGAGGCTCCGATTCCTTCCTTCGCCGAGAGGCACCACAGCCGCAAGCAGGCAAGCGGCGAGTAATGACTCAATCAGAGTCCCGCTCAGTCCGAAACCAGCAATCAAGGGGAACACCACCATCGTGAAAAGAAGGGTGTAAAACAAAATCTTGTAGCGTCGCTTGAGATAAACGTGCCCGAGATTCCGCAGGGCACCTGTGCCAGCAGCTGAATCGGTCAACGTAAGATACCCCCTGGCACCCGGCCAAGGAGTTCACCGCTATTCGAGGGCATGATCCGAGTGTGGTGTCGAATACGGGCGGCTACCGTCATCGCGCTTTCGCGGCAGGCGCCTGCTCAACTTCCTTTGCCGCGCGCATGACGGTCTTCTTCATGCGGTTCTCTCCGGCCCAGTAGATGCTGATCTCGTGGCCATCGGGATCGTTCAGATAGGCGTGACGCCAACCCCAGGGCATCATGCGCGGCATTTGCGTAATGTAGAAGCCCTTGGCCTGCAGTTTGCGGCAGAAGTCGTCAACTTCGCGAATCTCGAAGTACAACCGCACGCCGTCACTGGCAAGCGGGCTCGAGCAGCGGTTGATCGCGGTTTCCTGTATTTCATTCGGTATCACCACGCCGCCAAACTACTGAAAATAAACGGTCTGGCGGAGAATCCCGGATACGGAATCCAATTGGGTCGCTCGAGTGACGACCGGAAAATGAGGTGGTCGGCGCGGCCTTGATATAAAAATGTTCGTGACAAGCCCCGACCTGGTTGCTGAATACCGTCGACTCCTGTCCCAAACAGAGGAGATGTTGGCACTTCACAACGAAAAGCAATGGGTCGGTGTCCTCCAAAGATGGCGCAGTGAACTGACGAGCGCCATTCCGGATTTTGACCTGAGGCAGCACGCAGTACGCACAGCAAGGGCGCTAGGCGGGCTCGAATCAATCTCGCACATTGCTTTGGTCATTGGCATTCACAGCGCTACTGAATGCGTCTTGCAGGCAGAATCGCCACTCAATGCGCCGACAGCGCAGAACGTGGCATTCACAACCCTACTGGATGCGCTCTACGCGACTTGCAGACAGATTCGCAACTCACAGACTGTCGCGATAGAACCCCCTAAGCGTTGATGAGCGGGCTTGTTTATCGCCCCCGGACTGACTGCGGATATTCGACGGCAGCTAAGAGAGCGCGTCCAACAGATCGCATGGATCAAGGGCTGATTCACCGGCATGCCGGGCAGAGCGGGTTGTGGGGGAGAGCGCCTATTCCGGAACCACGCGGGTCCGGTACTCTGCCCGATGGAACTACGAACGGGGGCACATCATATGGAGCCCCACCCCCTCTACCTATGTAGTGATGGTAGTGGCCAATGGGGTCGATTGAGAGCCGGCCCCCGCTAGATGAGAGCTCATGGCACGCGGGTGGACGGTGCTACATCACAAAGGTTGAGCGCTCACAAGCCGGCAGGTAGTCGAAACCGCCAGAGCTTGGCACGGCGGTGACGAGACCCTCTGCAACAGCAAGCTGCTCAAAAAATCCGTCGAAAAAGGGCTCTTCGTAGACCCAATCTTCTGTGTATACGGTATCCGTAGACCACAACCCGGAAGCCGTCATACGGTTCACAATCTTCTCCACGAATGCATAGTCCAGATCCAGTTCCTGCGCGATGAGCAGAACGGTCCAACCAGAGCCGCTGCCAGAAGAATGAGAGCCGTGTTGTAAGATTTCCTGTTCAGCCCGGAACCCTCTAGGTGGTCGACTACCGCTTGCACTCGGTGCAAGATGCGCGCATCTTCATGGTTGTCAGGGCGCTTGTTTTCCATAAATCTCCATTGAGCCTCCATTTTGATGCAGCTCAACTCTCTTCTGGCAATGGATTGGCTCCATCGCAGACAATCTCGTTCCGTCGCAAAGAATCAAATACGTCGCACCTTCCTCGTCCTCAATCTCCTGAGCTGGCCAGAGGCTCTCTGGGAACGAAACAAACCAGGCCTTTCGGTACTGCTCGGAGTGATGGGACCAGAGAACCGAATGTCTTTTCTCGCGCATCCACTTCGCCATGTACACACGCAATTGCGGCGGCTTGAAACGCTCCCCGTGCAAAGGACATTTGACCGCGCCAGCGATGTGGAACTCGACGTCGAAGGCAAGCTGCGCCGGCTCGTTCGCGGGAAAGCAGATGCAGTCAGCAGAGAACTTCGATCGTGCCTTCGCGACTCTTTCAGCCCTCTCAATTCTCGTGAATACACTTCGCATTGGCATCCTACTCTTCCTGACTTTCCTATCAGCAACGGAGTCCACCACGCTCGTCCCAGTAGAGACCGCAGGGATCGGCGCAAACCTCAGAATCAGCCTCTTGTCTTAACTGGTTCCCGCAAGCGATCTCGATGTGTTCCCAAAGCTCCTCGGTTTCGATCGTTCCGTGTTCCAGCAACCAACTAGAATGATCGTACCGGCCATTAGTCCACAGTCGGTTGTTCAACATGTTCAACACGATCGCCGAGACAAACTGGAAGCTGTAGCCGGTAAAGGACATCAGCGCTCGAGGGCTGTCTATCTGCAATAGAGCAGCACTCAGCAACACGATTCCGACCGCTGTCATGGGATGTTCGTCGTCACGAAGGTAGACCGGTTCACCCTCCAAGTCCGGGTACATCATGCGCATCGCATTTCTCAACTCTGCCGCGCGAAACGTGCTGCTCATTCGTCAACCTCCGGCGATAAGAATGCATCTTCCACCTTCCTTGCTCGCTCCTCCGCGAGTGTTACTGCATGAGCCCTCTTCCACGGAGGGGCCGTTTGCGCTGTCCGCCAATCCAACAGTTCGCCGGTCTCGCTCCTCGGAAGCAGCCAGGTTCTGCCTGCAATTTCAATCTCCTCAACAGCCCACGACCCGGACGGGAAGCTGGCGTTCCAAGCTCGTCGGTATTGCTCGCTTGCCATCGGCCAGGAAATCCCCACTTCTACCTCTCTTTTCCAGTCGCCTATAAAGAGGAACCGTAGAGGCTGAAGCTGGTCAAATCGGTTTCCGTGAATAAGACATTTCACCCCCGCGGCGATCACATGCACGGGTTCATACAAAAAGAACGGCCGCTCGTCCGGTGGAAAACAACTACAACCGGTGGAGTCCTTGGGTTGTCTGCTTTCCCGTGTGGCGGCTTCCGCGCGCTCAATTCGCTTGAAGATTCGAGTCGTCATGTTGCACTCCTGGTATTAGTGGATTACTCGCGGAGCAAGGTAGTCGACCTCGTGGCTCAAATAGCGCAGCATCGTCCTGAAATGAGCGGAAAGCGGGTGCGAGGGATCGACCTCGACCTCTCCCGTAATGACTAGTTCCGCAAGCCAGCTCATCAGTTGGTTCTGCTCAGTTACAGTGAACTGCTTGAGAAAAACAGATTCCTCACTCAACTCTTCAACCTCTGGTGCGTTTTCTGCCCGTGCGCTGTCTTTGAGTAGCTTCGTCATTGTGTCCCGTGCTCCTTTTCCGAATCGACGTTCAGTCCTAGTGCCGTCTCGATCTTCAGCAGCCGCTCTTCCACAGCACCTTGCTCAAGGGCCTTCAGGAGGATTCCAGACAAGTACCCAACCGCGTTGGCTATGCGCGGGTCGAGTTGGCCGCGTCGGACCTGGCTGATGGACTCGGCAAGGAGGTTGGAGACATCTTTGAAGGTGCCGAGCGGCATATCAGGGACGTCCATAGGAAGTACTGGCGGCTTGCTACGAGCGAGACCTCCGGCTCGTCTTGCACGATCGCCATCCGATTTCCTAGTGGGGTCGTGAAAAACGCAGAGGTCGTTTCCGAACTGCGCATTCGCGCCGCAGATCGTGCCGTCCTTCTTTTGAAACTGACACTTGTTGGCCATATTGTTTGCTTCCCTAGGAGAGGTGTCCCTCTAAAATCGCGTGAACCGTTGCGCTCTTGCTGGATTGTTCCGAGTTATGGAGTGTTGTGCCGATAGGCGAATACCGGCGCTGCTTCCATTACGCTTCCAAAAAACCAATCAAAGGAAGGGGTCGAGCGAAGGTAAGCCATGAAGAATGATAGCGATACGAGTGGGGGACTACAGCCCTGAAAAGGCTGGCGTCGGCGGTTCAACTCCGTCCCTGGCCACCACATTCCAGAAGACTTAGGTTGAAACTCCGAAAAGCCCTCAGCCCAGGTTCAGCCCAGGATTCTACCGAGTTGCTTCAATTCAGCGCTGCACTGCCCGATTGCAGGATAGCTTCCAGCACTTGTCCCTGGGCGGCCATCCGGTCCTCGGTGACACTGTGTGCGTAGAGCTGAAGCGTGGTCTTCACGTCCGAATGCCGCAGCAGAGCCTGCACGGTCTTCGGATCGGTCTTCGTGCGCACCAGGAATGACGCAAGGCTGTGCCGCAAGTTGTGAAACCCGAAGCGCACCTCGTTACCTTTGGTGAGCACCCCGGCTTTCACAGCTGCGGGCCGAAGATGGTACTCGACCAGCATGTTGGCGACCCGCGGCTGTTTCCCCTTGCATTTGAACGACGCAAACACCCAATCTCCAGGTTCCGAGTAGGGTGTCGCGTCTTTCCACGCAGCCATGAATCCGGCGAGCAGGGAATGCAACGGGACGGGCGCCTGCGACGCCCGGCTCCTCGGCACTCCGACTTGCCCGCAGGTCCAGGTCCGCCGCACGTGAATCTGCGATTGCTCGTAGTCCACGTCCTGCCACTGCAAGCCAAGGCATTCCGAGATGCGCAGACCAGTAGCCGAGGCCAGCAACGTCAGGGTCCGTTCCGGTTCTTCGAGGTGCATGAGTACCTCGAAGGCCTGCTTGGGAGTCAGAATCAACGCTTCATAGCTGCTGGTCGTCTTACAGCGCACAAAGCGCATGGGGTTCGACTCCTGGGTTCGAGGAATCAGCCCGTAGCGTTGTCCGTGTTTGAAGACCAGATTCATGACTCGGCGGATCTTGTCGAGCGTGGGATTGGCCAGACCCTCCTCCCGCTTCAGGGCCTTCAGCCATTGCTCAATTTCGAGTGGTCCAAGGCTGAGTGCGATCCGTTTTCCCCAACGGTCGATGCAGCGGTTTTTCAGAATGCGTTTGTAACCTGCAATCGTGGTGTGGGATTTCGGATCCGTCGTTTCGTTTTGCTCGCCCAGTTCGTGCTCCATGAAGTGACGAGCCAGGTAGGCAAACGTCACGCGGGGTTTGTAATCAGGCTCGTTGAGTTGCAGATGCTGCTGCTCCACTTCGGCCCAGGCCGCCGATTCCGTCGGAAGGTCTTGCACAAGGCCAATCGGGATTTTGTGCTCGACCCTGCGCCCGTCGGAGTGCCGGGTTACGAAGTAGCGCAACACCCAAGTGTCTCCATCCTTGCGGGATTCCACCCGCAAACTGCCACGTTGAAACCGCGCCATCAGGACGTCTCCTGTCTTGGCGCGGGAGACTGCCGAGCCGAGTGTACTGCACGGGAGCGAAGGGCAGAAGCCAGTTCGGAAAGCCGGAAGCGCCATACGCGCCGTGCACCGTCGCCGAGTGGGTAGGCAGGTAGCCCGCCGCGTCGGACGAGTTCCAGGACACGTCGCGGCCGGATCCCAAGAAATCGTCCCGCTTCGATGGCGTCGACGAACGGTTCGAGTTCGCCGCTCGGACGCGCCTTTCCGGTGTGGTGGGGACGATCCATATTCTCTTATCGCTTTTGCGGCAATGTTTTTGCTCCTTCAGGTGTAGGGCGACCAGAGGCTTGCTGCCCGGCAGTCCCTGCCCGCGGTAGTCTCATACGGATGATCTACAGGCGCCACGATATAGCCGTGGCTCACAATGTCTTCGAGTTCGGCGGTATATAAGAAGGTGGGATTGCCCCAGCCGTGGCAGAACAGGAGCAGCGGAAACTTCTTGTCATCTCGGGCGATGGGTGCATTCTCGATTGTATGGGTGTCGGGCAGGGATCCGTTGTACTTGGCTAGACGAAACAGATCGGTGATGTCGTCCTGGCTCAGCTTCGATTTTGCAGCGTCGAAGCCGGGAAGGTAGGGCGCCGTTTTTCCGTGCGCCGATACGCCGCGTGATCTATTCATTCATTGATGCATCTCGTCCCGAGCTACTGGAGGGGAAAGCTGGTTCACGACCGCATGCCAGTCATTCTTGATCGGGACAGCGACGACATCTGGCTTGATCCCGAGATAACGGATGTTGGTTCTGTCACCTCATTGTTGAAGCCGTATGACGCCCGATTGATGCGATGCTTCCCAGTGAGTCGTCGGGTCAACGACGTCACGAATGATGACAAAGAGTGCTCCGCACCATCGCAGCCGGCCGAACCTCAGAGCCTACTGTTCTCCTAGTTGCCTCTAGGGCGGCTCGCACGAGCCGTACCCCTGCTCCGATTCGTGAGCGCCTCAACGATCCTAGCTTGCTCTTATTTCTGGTGTCGCCATGCAAAACCGTCACGCCGAACTGAATCACTGAATCTTCGGATTGCCGGGCTGATTCCCCGGTGGGACCAAGGCGGCGACGGCGGATCCATTGGGAGTCACGCCTGGAAGGGTTCTTCAGGCTGTTTTCTTCTGTGGTAACGCGAACAGGATCACCCTTCCGTGTTGTTCCGGGGGAATCCAATCGGTTGGCTTTTTATGGAAGCTGGTCGGCACATAGAACTTGATGATCTTCGCCATAATCCGCCCCTGTGCTCTCATCGTTCCCATCCGGGAGGGGCACTGCTGCAAGATAGTGCGACGGGATCAGGAATCATTTCAAAGGCTCAATGGTGCTGTTCCCAGATCATCCCTTCTTAGAAAAAAGGGCACACGGTTAAGTGCCCTTTCCTCCGTGACCATGTGGGCGTATGAAGCTAATAGAGACTGGCCACAATTTCGACCCGCTGCTGAGTGACATCCTGTGCCGTCTCCCTAGCCACTTCCTTCTCGCGGCTGGTCTTTGGGAGTTCACGTCCGAGTTGGCTGCCTTTGACCCAGATCTCGGCCAGGAAATACTGGTCGCCATGCCGGCGGAAAACCAGTTTGGTTTTGTCGGCCGGCCGAAATGTTTCCGCAGCGTTGCTGATCACCATCATGCTCGACTTTCTGTTGTCGGCTTCGATGAGCAGAGCATCGGCCATCTGAAGGCTTCCGAGGTCGTACACCCCGGCTGGAAGTGTCTTGTTTCCGACAATGAAGTCAAAGGGAATGTCCCCGCGCACATGGATGGTTTGTGCGGTCGCCGATCCCGCTACCAGGAGCAGGCTCAGCAGGCTAATGAGACTAAAGGCGTGCCATTTCATAGGTCCTCCTCCGGTTCGGAAACGATGGAGGTCGCGCATTCCTAACTGACGACAGCGTTCTCCACACCCACAACCGTTGATTTGACTTGCCCCTGTTTTCTAAGCATGCAAAATGCCACTACTGCTCATGGCCGACCTAATGCCACTTACGGCGAGAGGCTGGAATCTCGGCAGTGACACAGCGGAGAGACGCGCCTTGTTCGAATCCTTGAGGAGCTGACCGCCCTTACAAAGAAGAACCCTCTCGACTAAAAAGGCCCCAGTGTTCCAGCGCCGGGGCCCGTCGAAAGGTGTACCGAAGTTTTCCTAGATTTCGCTTGGCACGATACCTGTCGGCTGGGAGTACGTCAATGGAGCAAAAAGTCCCCCAGTGATCGGCAGGTCACGGGGGCCGATAGGAAGCATCGCATTTACCTTCTTCTTCCGCCGAGCACCGTACCCCTCGGTTGGGGGCGTGTCGACGGGCAGAAGAAACCCTGCAACTCAACCCGCATAGAGGTTACACCTTCTGCCCCAATCCTGATTGTTAAATGGGTTGAATAGTCGGTGCTGTCACTATTGCCAGAGGCATTAAAACTTCTGGCAGCTAGGCCCGTAGCATTGTCCCGGCTACCCTCGAACATCAGCACAGCACGCCCCGGCCCAAGCTTACTTCGCCCCCCCCGTAGCTTGGGCCATCCACTTTTTTATTGCTTGGGAAATGAGGGTTCGAGTGCCCTGCAGGCTGTGCGAGTCCAAAAGCCAAACGACGTTTCGCAGCGAAATCTGCATCCACTTCCCCGGAACCGAGAATCTGACAACATGCCCCGTATATGACCGAACCAGATGAGCAGCGGATCAAGGAACGCATCCAAACACTGCGAGCAAAGATTGCCGAAATCAAGAGAGCTAGCAGCCTTCACGTGCGCCAACGCCGTCATTCCGCCCAGGATTTTCGTGACCACGACAAACGAATGATCCGGCTGAAACAGCTATTGGACGAACTGGCTAGACTCAGGAACCGGAAGCGGGAGGCGGAGTAGGCCGAATAGTAAAGGCCCCCCCGCATTCCGGCCCCTTCCCCAAGGTGCGCAATCTGCCCAAGATTGCACCAGCAGGGGAGCAACGACCTTGCTCTAGAGCAGTGATGGTGTTTTTGTTCCAATGCGCATCTGCCCGGGCCAAGAAATTCAATGTCCAAACAGGTGTCGAAAGGTGGCGAGGCTAAAGGCGAACCCCGATGACCGAATAAGGCGCGATGAGTCTAGAATGCATCGCGGTTGAGGCCGGGACGGCACGGAGTTTTCACCGTTTTCCTCTGTCCTAGGCACAGCCGGAGCGGAACGGTGTCAGGCTGGCCACGTCCATTGCCTCACCCCGGGGCCGCATCCGGCAGTTTGAGGCTGTGCCAAATTTTGTGCTCACCACCAAACCCGACCAAATACACCAATTGCGACAGGGACCTCTGAAAAGCTTTGTCCCAGGGCTGCTCACCAATCCCGCCTGCTATGGGACAATCCCATTTATAAAGGTTACCTTTTGCCGATTTTGATCCTCGCCACAGAGCAAGCCAAGAGCGACGTATAATTCGCGGCGCTATGGACCGACAGTCCTATTTGACGCTTCAGCTAGTACGCTTGTGCAAGATGTATCACCGCAAGGCTATGGCTCGCGATACCGTCCTTGGCGCTTTGCTGAGCGATAGTCCTCGGGTTCGAGCAGCGCTAACGCAGGCTCGCGTGAGTGGAATGCTCGATTTGGCCGACGCGGGTGCAAGTCAGATAGTTGATCGGGAATTTGCCGAATTAGAAGGGGCATTATTAGACGGCACTGACTTCATGCCAGCTTTAGAACGGTATCTAGATAGCAATCTATGAGTATGTTGTTCGAGGTGCAACTTCAATCCAAGAGGGCTAAGCGGCTGGGTCGCCATGATTAACCTCCAAACCGCGGCAGAGAGATACACTTGCGAACTGAAAGGAAGCAAACTCCTCCAACGTTCGCTGCGGTGCAATGGCTTGTCGCGATTAGGAAGACTACCTCGCCTAGGATGACGTTTCAAACTCTAAAAGAAATTGCAGGCGGTCTCTCCGGTTTCATCCCTTCCGCGAAATCCGCTCCGGCCCGCGGCATGCTGCTCTTGCTGAATGTGCCATGGATGAAAATCAGAACGCGCCCGCTGGAAACGGGTTTAACGCCGCGACGAACGTCGTCAATGTTCACCAACACAGCAGTGGCGCCAAGGCTGAGTGTGGGCCCGCCATGCTCGACGCGTAACGCTCTCGCTCAAAGTCTAGAAAAAGTCTGGAGGCCCGGAGGGCCAGCAGGCCCGCAGTACAAAAACGCATACACTCCAAATGCTGACTACGTGGCCTAGATTTTTCGTCCTGAGGACAAGGAGAAGCGAAGGTTCAGCGAAACTAAGTGTATGCGTTTTTGTGTGCGGTCACTGCAACCTGAAGCTGTTATCGATTAACTGGGGTTAGTCAGGCCTGGAGCACAAATGGCAGATTTAATTGCTACTTGACTGATTATGGGAAAGTTGTTGAAAACGAAAACGTACGGGATCTTGATGGTGTGTCTGCCAGTTCCACCACTTCCGCTTGTTTGCAGGAGAAACGAAGAGTTCCCTGGAAGACAAAAGTTCTACCAGTCACTCCACCACAACGACATTTTCCCATAACAACTTAGCGGTGGCAATGCTTGGTCTGCGCGCGGCACCAGCAAGATGACGCCCAGGCGCGTCCATGAAGGCTAGATCGTCGGCGGTGTGTGGTGAGAGGATGGGCTCCGGCGATCCGGCGCGTTAATGCGGGCCGAGGATTCCCGGAAACCAGTGCGCGGCGTTGGCATGGTAGAGCTTCCGCAACACCTCAGGCGGCAGGCCGAGACCTTGGGTCTTGTGGCCATCGTATTCGAAAGTGTCGCGCGTAGAGAAGTAACGCCAATCTTGCGCGTACTGGTCTTCCCATTCTTTAACTGCATTTTCGGAGGCCTGGTCTTTCCGAAATTCCAAATCGGTTCCGTATACGATCCGGTCCTGATACTTCAGGATGAAAGCGCGAACTTTGTCGCTCGGCATGACTACCAGATGCACGACTCGCGCGGCCGTATCCACGGCGAAATTGGGATAACGATCCAAGCGCTGACCGAGCCCATCCAGGTTGTCCTCCATGCTTCCCAGATGTGCGCCAACGACGCGCAGCTTCGGATTCAGCTCCAGTAAATGATCTCGCGCGTCGAGAATCTGTTGCTTCGTCGGTGCTTCCGGCTTGTTGTGCATGTACCAGGTGGGATTTTCCTTGTAGTAGGAGTAATCCAAGCCATTAGGATTTGGGGCCTGCCAAGCCTCGCCTGGCTCGGCCTGGTGTGCGACGAGCGTCCGGTTATGACGCTGGATGTCGCGATAAATGGGTTCGAGGGCAGGATTGTCAGCCAGAACGTAGCGGCCATTCTTGTCTTTCAATTCCATGCCGATGTTTTTCCAGATTTTCACCGCGATTGCGCCGTTCGCAAAATCCTGATCCAAGCCTTGGATTGCTGAGGCAGCAAAGTCTGCGTTGTTGAATTGAAAGGGATCGAAGGTTGTGCACAGCCGCATGTGGCCTCGACTGGCCTCGATCGCCTTTTGAGCGTCTTCCCGTTGAGGGGTGAGATGCTTGCGATATGGGTCGTGATCGTCGACGACAAGAATGTCCAGGATGTGCATGTGCAGGCCATCGAGCATGGCATAGAAACCGCGATCACCTTTGGCAACATGCGTGTGAGTATCCACCGGTTCCAGGGCGGCAAGCGCGTGCAGGTTCGCCTCGATTTCGGTTCCACTGTGCTGGCTGGCGGTGAAAATGCGGCGAGGGAGAGGCGCGGCTGCAACCGAAAAAGCCGCCATCAGCAACAACAGAAAAATCCAGCGCGCTTGTGAACGCATCGCAAGTATGCCTCCTGGCGGGGTGCGGCGAGTCGCGGAAAGGAGCGCGTTTGACAAAGCGCACAGATATTAATACATTTTGTGACGTTTTGTGCACTCTTCCGTTCGTTTATTATCGAATGATACCTGAGTATTGATCGATATGGCGTGATTGGAGGTAGTAAATTGAGCTTCCTCGATGCGCTTCACCCCAGAGAATCCCGTCCTCTCGTGCCTTCCACGATTCGCAACGTAGGTCTCCTTGTCATTGCCCTGTGTGCCGTTTTCGCCCAAGCGAATGCCGCGGAAACCGAACTTCGCAACGAGGGGCTACGAGTTCATATCGGCGCCGACGGTTCGTATGCGATCGCGGCCGGCAAGGGCTCGCCAATTATGCGGGCTGGGATTGCCGCCGAGGTGGATCATCACTGGGTTCGCTCAGCGGAGTACCCCAAACACGAAATTGCAGAATCAGATTTCGATGACGCGCTTGGCCGCGGACGCCAAGCCACGGTCACGTCGACTGGGCTCGCGAATCAGCCCGATTTGATCTATACGATCCGCGTCTACAGTTCAAAGCCTTTTGGCGAGATTCAAGTGCAGGTGCAAAACCGTTCCGGGCGCAATCTGGAAGTTCAAAGCCTGCGCAGCGTCGAGGCATTGGGCAACACCGTTCTCGACCTGCATGCGAGCCAAAGCGCGGATCGAGTGCTTTCCGACAGCTTCAGCGAAGACTGGCCGCCGCTGCAGATTTACGACCTGGGCAAGGCTCCCAACGGACTTCACCTGGCGGTTGGCAGTCAAGCCATTTACAACCGGCAGAGTAAGGAGAGCGTATTTTTCGGCGCGCTCAGTGCCGATCGACTGCTAACGATCTTTCACCTGCAAACCAAACCTGGCGCGAATGGGACCGTGATCTCTGCCTTTACGGTGGATTGCACCGGGACCACGGAAATAATGGCCACCGACGAAGAGTCCGGCGTGCGCCAAGGGCCCAAGGAAAACATTGTCGAGCTGAGTTTGCCGGTCAATGCGGGCGAGAGTCTTTCCTCGGAACCGCTGATGTTCGCCGCCGGCGCGGACTATCACGCGCAGTTGGAGAACTATGGAGCGGCGATTCGCGAACTGCATCACAGCCGAATTGCCGAAGACAACATGCTGGGATGGTGGAGTTGGACGGCATTCTACATGGACATCACCGAGGGAAATTCTTTCACGAATGCGCTCTGGCAAGCGGAGCATCTGAAGGATCTCGGCTACAACTGGTTTCATTTTGATTTTGGATACGGCTATGCGCGTGGCGACTATTCAACAGCCAATGCCACGAAGTTTCCTCACGGAATGCGGCCCTTGACGCAGCGCATCGCCCAATTAGGGCTGAACGTTGGCATTTGGACGGCGCCTTTCGAAGTGGGCGAATTCAGCTCGATTTACCAAAACCATAAGGATTGGCTGGTTCGCAACGCCAAAGGCGAGCCGATCCAAGTGACCACGGATGAAGAAGTCCGTTCCGAGAAGCTGTTCGCGCTGGACTGCACGAATCCCGCGGCGCAGGAGTTCTTGCGGCAGACCTACCGCACGCTGGTTCGCGAATGGCAAGTCAAGTACATCAAGCTCGACTTCATGGATACGACCGCCATCGAAGGCTACTTCTATCGCCCGCACACGACCGCGCTGGAGAACATCCGCATCGGGCTGCAAGTGATCCGCGAGGCCGTGGGCAATCAGGTGCTGCTTGATAAGGACGGCAGCCCGATGCTGACACCGGTGGGAATTGTCGATGAGGGCCGCGTATCGCAAGACACGGGCCACACGTTTGAGCGCAGCAAGGAAGCGGCTCCGGGGATTGCCGCGCGATACTACATGCACAAGAATTTTTTCATCAATGATCCCGATGCATTCACCGTTTCGCGCCAACTCATTGAAGAGCGCAAAATTCAAGCTCCGCTGACGTTAAATGAAGCGGAAGTCTCGATTGCGCTGGCTGCGGTTTCAGGCGGAATGTACGAAATCGGCGATGATCTCCCGACGCTGGGCGCCGACCCTGACCGGGTCGCGCTCGTCACGAATCCAGATCTTCTGCGGATCGCGAAGCTGGGGCGGGCCGCATTACCGACAGACCTATTGAGCTATCGCCCGGAAGACGAGCAGCCCAGCGTCTTTTTACTCCGCGAAGACGCCCGACAATCGATCCTGGCTGTCTTCGACTGGACAGAAAAGCCCAGTTCGCATCGTTTCTCTTTGGCCGATTTGAAGCTGACAGCAGGACATAGTTATCGCTTTACGGACATTCTCAGCTCGGAACGAGAAGTTCCATTCAGTGGTGATACAGTCGCGCTTGAGCAGCCGGCCCGCTCAGTGAGAATGGTGAAGATTGTGGATACTGGCATTCCCGCTGCTGCGCCTTCGGTCCGCCTTGAGGCGCCGGAGCAGGCCAAGGTCGATGAAAGTGTGAAGCTGGCGGCCACCGCCGATCCCAGCGGCGCGCCCGCGCTGGACTATCGCTGGGACTTTGGCGATGGCACCAGCGAGCCAGGGCGGCAAGTCGTTCACTGTTACACCAAATCAGGAACGTATGCCGTGCGCCTGACGGTTGACGGCGTCGATGGTATCGCCGCGGAAAAGCAAACCATGATTTCCGTGAAGGGTGTCGAGCACATTGGGGCGCCGACGCGCTACCAGGAAGGGACGAATTGACTGACTGTCACGCATCCGGAGCATCGAAATCAAAATTAATGAGTTTTCGTTGAAACCATGGTGTGCGCCAGGCGCCATAAGTCAAAACGGCGATCATCCAGATGGTTCCGGCGATCTTCGCATACACATTCAAAGTTCCACCACAACAGCAGGCAGATGACGAACCCGCACAGGGGAGCCAGCAGATTTGGCGCGCCCTCTTTTGGGGAGCTCTGACGACTTGGGGATAGCGTTGCTGCGGCTCATGGCATAAAGCAGGCGGGCGGCGCTCAATTGTGAGCCGATTCCGAACCCGATGGTTGCCACCAACAGATTTCCATTCACAAGCTGGAGGAGCAGATCGGCTGAAAACCTCGTCCGCCGAGAGGCCGCAGCTTGGCGCTGACTGGAAACCGAAGTTTCAAAGCGAGCAGGACTCAGTAAGAATCGCGAGCTACAGTAGCCTGTTCGTGGCAGGAGCAGGCTGATTGCGCGGTTCGCGTAGGGTTGCCTGGGAACCAGTGAACTTTACGGATTTAGTTGCACGTGTGTCAATCTTTTTGTCCATTTATGAGCGATTAAGATTGCTGGGGTTCGTGCGCTTTAGGATTTTCGCGTTACAATGCTGTGCGAAATGCTTGCCGAAGAACGACGTTTTCAAATTCGAGAGATTCTAAGCGCGCAGCGCACCGTATCGGCGTCGGATCTTTGTGATCGATTGAAAGTGACGGCGGCCACGATCCGGCGCGATTTGGCGGCGCTGGAGCAGGAGGGCGTGCTGGTTCGCTCGCACGGCGGAGCGGTGTCGCGCATGTCGAGCACGAATTTCCAGCCTACCTACGATGCACTGCTCAGAAGCGAGAACGAGGAAAAGCGGCAGATCGCCCGCATCGCGGAACAATTTGTACTCGACGGCGACACCATTTTCCTGGAGGGCAGCACGACGGTCTTCGAGTTGGCGCGCCGACTGATTCACCGCCATCGCCTAACGGTAGTGACTAACTCTCCGACCATCGTATGCGTTCTGCAGCGTAGTCCCGGAGTCTCAGTAATGTGCACGGGAGGAGACCTTCAGAAAGATACGTTCTACCTTTCCGGGGAATGGGCACAGCGCGCCTTGTCGGAGATCCGGCTGGACAAAGCGATGCTGGGCGTCAGCGCCATTGATCCGCAATACGGGGTATCCACGGCGCACCACGCTGAGGCCCAAATTACACGCATGGTATCGAAAGCTGCGAAGACTCGGATCGCGCTCGCCGATCATACGAAGTTTGGCCGGCAACGCTTCGCCTTTGTTGGCCCGGTGACCGACATCGACATCTTAGTAACCGACTCGGGGACTGATCCCAGGCACATTCAGGAGCTTCGGGACGCGGGCTTGCAGGTGCTCGTCGCAGAGTCGCCGCAAGCAGGAAAAGCAACGATTCACTCTCATTCAAACAGAAAGCGTTGACAATCGCTCACGCCCAGACTAATTTAGCCTCCGTCCATTAGCAGCGGAGGCGTGTGAGCGACTACGGGAAGAAGATCAGGCTGTCGCGCGTGTTGGGCGGAGCCGCGCACCGCGCACTGGTGGTTGCGTTTGATCATGCTCTGGTCTTAGGCCCGATTCCGGGAACCGAAAATCCACTCGGACAAATTCGGCGTTTTGCGCAAGCGAAAGTAGATGCAATTCTGCTGAACCTGGGGCTGATTCGGCAATGCGGCGAGTCCAGTTTTGATGATCCGCTGCCCGCGCTGCTTGCGCGTATCGATTGGACCACGATGTGGTCCGTTTTCAGCAACGGCAGCGGCAAGCTTTCCAGTTCCTTGATTGCGCACCCCGAAGATGCATTGCGGCTTGGTGCGGATGCGGTTGTTACTTACCTGGTTGTTGGAACCGGGGACTCTGAGTTCGAGAGCAGGGAAATCGCACGCAATGCGGAAGTGGCGCGCGAGTGCGAGCGGGCCGGCATCCCCCTGATCGTGGAGGCTCTCGCCCGCGGTCCAGGAATTGAGAACCCGGGAGAGACCAAGTGGCTCAGACTCAGCACCAGGGTGGCCACCGAACTGGGAGCCGACGGAGTAAAAACTGACTATTCTGGCGATCCCTCTTCGATGAGATCTGTGGTGGAGGGCTGCCACATTCCAATTTTCGTGTTGGGAGGAAGCCGCCAGGGCTCGGACGAGGATGCGCTGGAGGTGGTGCGCGGAGTGACCCTTGCTGGAGCCGCGGGCGTGATTTTTGGCCGGAACGTCTTTCAAGCCGATGATATGCACTCTTTCCTGCGGCAAGCTCGCGCAGTCCTTGATGGGGCCGAATTGCTCAGTCCAAAACGCTAATGCCTCAGCGCAAGCCGACGGTCGAGCGATCACGAGATATCTTGGATGGCCGTCCCGGCTTTCGACTTCATGCGGATTGGGGGCACGTCGGTGTTCTCGAAGGCGGGGGACATATTTGTGAGATGGTGCTTAATCGTGTCCCCGGAATAAATCCGCTGTGGAAGCCGCCGTGGCACACGATCGATCCCGATCGCTACTCACCGAAGCGGAGTCGAATTTACGGTCCGCACCCGGATGGCAGATTGCTGGCGGGAATTGCCGGCCATAGTTTGAGTTTTGACCACTTTGGACCTCCATCCGAGGAAGAGATCGCGGCGGGGCTGGCGACGCATGGTGAAGCGCCCTGCACGCGATGGACGATGAGGAAAGATTCCGGGGGGCGCGCTCCTAAGCTGCATGGCAGCTGCGCACTTCGCCAGGCGCAGATCCGTTTTACCCGAACGCTCTGGCTGGACAGAGCGAATCCGATCCTTTATTGCGAAGAGCGTGCCGAGAACCTGGGAGTCTACGACCGGCCGATTTCATGGAACGAGCACGTTACGTTCGGACCGCCATTTTTGGAGTGCGGCACGACGATCTTTGACATGCCTGCCACTCGGGCCAAAACATGCGGTCCCGGTTACAGTGACCGGATTTTTCTTGAGCTGGATGCCGACTTCGTTTGGCCGGATGCTCCCCGAAACGATGGTGGTCGCCACAACCTGCGGAGCATGCCGGACCAGACGTATGGGCATTACACGGCGCAGTTACTGGATCAAGCGCTGGAGGCGGGCTTCATCAGCGCATGCAATCCCCGGCTGCGCTTGCTGGTCCTGTATGCCTTCCGCCGAAAAGATTTTCCCTGGGTCGGAAATTGGGAAGAACGCAACCATCGTACGGCCCCGCCATGGGGAGGAAAGACGTTTTGTCGTGGACTGGAATTCAGTACAACGCCATTTTCGATTCCGCTTCGGGATACGGTTGATCAGGGTCCGCTGTTTGGCGAAAGAACCTTTCGCTGGCTTCCGGCGCGAAGCACGGTTGCGGTTCGGTACATGACTCTGTTGTTCACAATACCCGACGACTTTGCCGGAGTCAGTCGAGTCTCGATCGAACAGGGAATTGCACGGGTGATTGAGGCTGCGCCGGGGAAGCGTGAACTGACCGTTGCGGTCGGCAATTTTTTGTAACTGAGATTGTGGTTGTAACGTCTATGAGTCTCCTGGCTGTCGACATCGGATCGAGCACCTGTAAGGCGGTCGTGTTCGCATCCGGCGGGGAGGTTCTGGCGCAGGCTTCCGCTCACTACACTCCTGAATTCCCTTGCTTGTCATTCGCGGAAATGGATGCTGAAGAATTCTGGAATGCAGTTTGTTCCTGCTGCCGCAATGCCTGCCGAGACTTGGCGGATCCGGTGCAGGCGCTGTGCCTGAGTTCTCATGCGGAAAGCTTCGTAGCGGTTGACGCGGGCGGTCGGCCGGTGGCGCGCGCCATTCTGAACCAGGATAGTCGCGCAACTCGAGAATCTTCCTGGTTTGAAGAAGCCCTTGGGCGTGAGCGCTTGTTTGAAATCACCGGGCACTTCGCCCATCCGATGTACCCGATTCCCAAGATTCTCTGGTTGCGGAAAAACCGGCCAGAGGTTTTCCAGTCGGCGAAGTGTTTCGTTTCGCTGATTGGGTACCTGCTGCAAAGAATGCGGCTTCCGCCGTACGTGGACTATTCGCTGGCCTCGCGTTACCTGGCATTCGACGTTCGCCAGCGACGATGGTCGAAGGAGATTTTGGCGGCCACCGAGCTGAACGAGGCCGTTTTGCCGATACCCGTCCCAACCGGCACGATTGCCGGGAAAGTAACTTCAGAGAGTGCGGGTCAACTCGGCATTACGGCTGGAACTCCGGTTGTGCTGGGGGGACACGATCAGCCCTGCGGCGCGCTGGGCGCGGGCGTGACCGATGCGGGCCGAATTGCAGATTCAATCGGGACGTACGAATGTCTACTGGCTGCGTCGGATGCCCCGAGGCTCAACCAGGCAGCGCTCAACGCATCCCTAAACTCGTATTGCCACGTGGTCCCGGAAAAATTTGTGACGCTCGCATATTTTCCATCGGGAATCATGGTCAAGTGGTTCCACGATTTGCTCTATGCCAACGGTTCGCGGGGGAATGCTTCTCCATCTGCGAGCGAGGAACGGGAGGCTGAGCATTATGCATTGCTGGAAGGCGAGGTTCCGGAGGGCCCAAGCGGCTTGTGTATCACTCCCCACCTGATCGGCACTTGCAACCCCGAGTTCAATCCCTACGCTCGAGCGGTCATCGCCGGCCTCGGGCCGGGAGTCGGTCGCGCACAGTTGTACAAGGGCATTCTGGAGGGCCTTGCCTGCGAACTCTCTATCGTGGCGGACGCTCTGGCGGAAGCAGTTGGCGAATTTGGCGACATTTACGCAACCGGCGGCGGCGCGCGCTCGGCGCTGGGTTTGCAGCTGCGCGCCGCACTCACCGGACGGAGACTGCACATCATGCGGCGGCAGGAATCGGTTTGCCTGGGCACCGCGATTCTGGCAGGAGTTGCAATCGGAGAGTACCGCAGCTTCAGGGAAGCCATTGCGGCATTGGTAGAGGAGAGCACGATCGTGGCGCCCGAAAGGGAAATGGCATCTGCGTATCGGGACCAGGCGAGGCGTTACCGGCAGCTTCGATCGGCGACCATCCGGCAAGCTTCGCCGGCCGAATCGTGAGGAGGGAAAGTTGATTCAACCGACGATTGGTTTCATGGTTTACGGCGTTCACAAGAACGGTCTCAAAGATCCAATGGGGGTGCCTTTCGTCGATGACTCCATTGTGAAGCGCTCGAAAAAAGCGCTCGCTCAAGCGGGTATGAGGATGGTGGAGCACAAGACCGTGCTAGCCACCAAGGATGAGGCGCGGGACGCTTTCAAGAAAATGAAAGCCGACGATCGGGTCGACATGGTCGTCTTGTTCTCAGGAACCTGGGTGTGGGCAGCCCACCTGGTGGCGGCGATCCGCGATTTTGCCGCAACCGGAAAAGCCGTCCTGCTGTGGACGCATCCCGGTTCGCAAGGCTGGCGACCGGTGGGCGGATTCGTAATGCATGGGGGGCTGCTTGAAATCGGGGTGCCGCACAAGTTCGTCTATGGAGAAGCCGATGATCCCGAAACAGTGCTGAAGATCACCAGCTACGCTCGCGCCGCTCACTTGAAGAACTCGCTGAATATGTCGACCATCGGGACGTTCGGAGGCAGGGGTATGGGACAGACGTGCGGCGTGGCGGATCCCTCGCAATGGATGCGCACGTTTGGCGTAGATATCGATTCCCGGGACACGACCGAACTGATCCGCATGGCCGAGGCCGTCTCAGCAAGGGAACTTTCGGCGCTGCAGCCGCGATTGAAAAGACTCTTTGGCTCCGCTCCCGAGAAAAACCTGGTCAACGAACGATCCATGCGCCTTTATCTGGCGATCCGAAAGCTCGTGGAAAAGGAGAGATTTGACTTTTATACGATTCAATCGTTTCCCGGCATGGGCGACAACTATTCTGCGACTTGTTTTGCCCAGAGCATGATGCTCGAAGACGGGTACGGCACATCCACCCTGGGAGATTTCAACACGCTACTGACCGTTTGGTTGTTGACCAAGCTCAGCAAGGAACGGGTTTATTACGGCGATCTGCAGCATGTGGATCGGCAGAAGAAGGAGATCAAGATTATCGGGGATGGCGCTTGCCCGCCTTCACTCGCGAGCACCCTTGGGCCGGCTGGGTTTTCCGAGCATGGCATCCCGACCGAGGGCGAGGCGGGTGGTCTTTCGGTGAAGCTGATTTGCAAAGTTGGTGAAGGAGTGTTGGCCCGCCTGGGTCGGGTGAACGGTGAATTTCAGATGGTCATAACTCGAGCAAGCATATTCGAACCGCCCAAGAACCAAGTGCAACGGCGGCTGAACGAGTGCGGCATTCCGTTTTGGCCTCATGGATTCGTGACCGCTCATTGCGACATCGACAAAATGCTCGAGAGCTGGAGCAACGAGTACGCTTGCTTAGGCTACGGAGCAGAACTGTATCCCGCGCTGATTGATTTCTGCGAGCTGACGGGAATCAAGGCGATCCTGCCGTGAATGACCGTCAAGATGGGGCTCTCGCAGGCAGCCGCTCTACCTTTCAGCCGAGGGGCCAAAATCGCTCACAAATGAGCAATAATCTTGACAAAACGCGCAAAACCTTACTATAGTCGCGCACATTTGGGAAATTGCGAAGTTTTGGAGTGCGGAGGTGGACCCCATGAAAGCCACATTCCCTATCGCTCTGCTTTGCATTCTGTGTGCAGCGCTCACCGGATGGGCACAGGTGGATACCGCTACGGTGACCGGGACCGTGCGGGACGCGACGGGCGCGGTCCTACCGAACGTCACCGTGGTAGCCACGGGGATGGATACCGGGATTAAGACCACGAGCAAGAGCAACGGTGACGGCAACTACGTCATCACCCCGCTCAAGATCGGGCGCTACTCGATTGCGGCGGGGGCGACTGGATTCAAGACAGAAAAGCGCGACAACATTGTTCTCAATGTCCAGCAGAACCTGCGGCTCGACTTCCAACTCCAGGTTGGCTCCGTGGTGGAGACCACGGAGGTCAGTGGGAGCGCCCCGCTCCTTGACAGCGAGTCCGCCTCTCTGGGCAACGTGGTGGCGGCCCAGCAAGTTGAACAGCTGCCCTTAAACGGCCGGCGCTACACCGATCTCGCCGAGTTGACCTCGGGCGTTTCCAAGGTCACCGAAGGGCCTGTGAACGGCGGCAGCACGCCGACCAACGGAAACGCTGGAGGAAGTTTCGCGGTCAACGGGACGCGCGGAGACCAGAACAACTTTATCCTCGACGGCATCGATAACAACTCCAACGACAACGGCGATGTGGCGGTTTTGAGCAGTGTTGACGCCATCGCCGAATTCAAGATTCAAACCTCGAACTACTCGCCAGAATTCGGGCGCAGCGGCGGAGCGGTGATCAACGCGAGCACGAAGTCAGGCACGAACAGCTTCCACGGCAGCGCCTGGGAGTTTCTCCGCAATGAGTCGTTCGATGCGCGCGGATTCTTCGAATCGCCGGACCAGCCTAAGGCTCCCTATAAGCAAAGTCAGTTTGGAGGCACGCTGGGCGGCCCGATCGTGAAAAATAAAGCCTTCTTTTTCGTCGACTACGAGGGCACCCGCATCCACTCGGCGCAGACCGACATTGTCACCGTGCCGACCATCGCTGGACCCGGCACATCCGACGAACGAGTCGGAGACTTCAGCGGCATTCTGGGTAGTCAATCAAGCGTTTGCGGCTCGGACGGAGCTTCGCCCTGCTTCGACGCCCTGGGGCGCCCAGTCTTTCAGAATGAGATTTTCGACCCCTCCACCACGCGCACGGTGAACGGTTCGGTGGTGCGGGACGGTTTTGGCTTCGACAAAGTTACCGGGCAGCCCATCCCAGGGGTTGCAAATATCATTCCGGCTGCGGCGATGAACTCCGTCGGACTGAACTACGCCGCTCTTTATCCCGCACCGAACCAGCCGGGAACGGCAAATAACTACCTGGTGAATGCGCCGGGAAATGATCAGATCGATCAGATGGACGTGCGGGCTGACCAGAATCTCACGGACAAGATCCAGCTCTTCGAAAGATTCTCCTTGATTCTGGATACGCGTTTCCAGGCGCCGGTATTCTCTGGCATTGCGGACGGGGGCGGCTACAACACTGGGAATCGCCCTTTGGACACGGAAGGGGCGGTGTTTGGCGTGACGCAAACGATCAAGCCAACGCTGGTGAATTCGTTTCGCATGGGTTTCAACCGCGTTCACTACATCTCCAACTCCCCTTCGTATGGACAGAACTTCCCGCCCGCAGATTTGCAGGTGCCGGGGGTGCCCAACGATCCGCTCGTCAACGGCCTGACATGGTTCGCACCCAGCGCCTACGCGGGTTTAGGCGAGCCCCTGTTTACGCCGACGCGCAGTACAAGCCAGGACATCCAGATCAACGACACGCTTAGTTGGGTGCACGGAAAACATTTGATCAAGGCAGGGCCGCAGTTCCGCTTCGACCAGTTCAACCTGCTGCAGATCGGCCAACCGCGCGGGAACCTGTCATTTAGCGGCCAATTCACCTCGGACTCCGGCAACCTGGGAGACGGCAGCGGCAACGGCCTGGCCGACATGCTGGTGGGGATTCCGGTCACCTCGATCATTTCAACGGTTACGAATTTCGGCAATCGACAGCACACGTACGGAGCGTTCGTTCAAGATACGTACAAAGCTACGCCTAAGCTGACGCTCGACCTTGGGCTGCGCTACGACTACGCAACCCCGGTCTATGAAGCTCAGCATCGGCAGAGCAATTTTGATTACGCGAAGGGAATCATTGTTCCGGCGGGGACTCCCGGTTATCCGGAGAACCTTGCGACACCGCACAAAGACAACTTCGCCCCGCGCATTGGCGTAGCTTACAGTCCGTTTCCGTCGAAGCCGCTGGTGGTTCGCGCGGGATACGGACGTTTTTTTGTCTTCTATGAAATTCGCACGGGTGACCCGCTGCAGATCAACTACAACCTCCCATTCTTCTTCGAGCCCACATTTAACAGTGACGGGATAACTCCTTCTCAAGTCACTCTGGCGACCGGTTTCCCCTCTCTCGATCCCAGCCAGGCACAATTCGCCGGCGTGACCAGCCAGGAGTTCAATCCAAATACGCCGGTTTACGACCAGTGGAACGTGAACATCGAATACCAGTTGCCTGGCCAGATTGTGATCAGCCCCGGCTACGTGGGGACCAAGGGCACGCACCTCCAGGTGCTTCGCGACTTCAATCAGATTCCTACTCCCCAGCCTACCTTCGATTCCACGTTGCAGCCGTACCCGCAATATGGAACTTTCGCGTCGATTGAGAATCGAGGGAGTTCCACCTATCACGCGTTTCAGCTCAAAGCCGAAAAGCGGACCAGTCATGGCCTGTATTTCCTGAGTGCGTTCACCTGGAGCAAGGCGATCAACGACCAGCCGGAAATCTGTTGCAACTCTCCGTGGCCGCAAGATAGTTACAACATTGCGGCGGAGAAAGGACTCGCAGATTTCGATAATCGCACGCGCTGGGTAAATAGCATCGACTATGAACTGCCGGTCGGAAAGGGACGAAAGTTTTTGAACCAGGGTGGCGTGCTCGATGCGGTTCTCGGGGGGTGGCACGTAGGAGGAATCATTACCTTCCGATCGGGCTTCCCCTTTTCCCCGCAAATCGGTTTTGACCCAAGCAATACCGGCTCGCCAGGGCTTCAACGCTCGAACCAGACGGGTAGCGGATCGCTCGCAAACCGCGGCCCGAACCTGTGGTTTAACGTAAACGACTTTCCCGTTCCGAACTGCCCTAACGGCTGTTTCGGCAATGCACACAAGAACGTCCTGGAAGGACCGGGAGAGAGCACGGCCGATTTGTCCACTCGAAAATACTTCGATCTGACGGAACAGGTGAATCTGGAGTTTCGCGCTGAATTCTTCAACGCGTTTAACCATGCCGTGTTTTCTCAGCCGGATGCCTTCATCACCGATGGACCCGGAGCTGCGGGCGTCATTACATCGACCGTGATACCGCAGCGGCAAATTCAGTTTGCTTTGAAGCTGCACTTCTAACTCTGGATTCGAGGGGGCCCGCTCTCATGCGTCGCAGAGAGTTCCTGAAGAGTACGGTTGCGCTCGCAGCCGCGGTTGAAATGGGCGGGAGCGCGCATGGCCTAGTGCGCGCTCACAACTGGGGCAAGTACGACTTCGGTTCGGGGCCGCCGGTGACGGATCGGCTCAACCAGGGACCGTTTCCGCAGTTTCCTCCGGACGCTGCGATTCCGAGCGACGAAGTGGTCATGACTACGATTCCCTCGGAGGAGCCGGTCCCGGGCTATGGCAAGGGCTTGGTCACCTACATTACCGCGGACATGGGAACGGAGGAGATCAAGTCCGACAATATTCCGCAAGCCATCGAGGAGTTAGTCCAATTTCCGTTGGGGCAAAAGCTTTACATTCGCCCGACGTGGCGCGAGATTCAGCCGCGACCCGGCAAGCTCGAATTGCCTGATTACCTGAAGCTGGTGTTCGATCTCGCCAAGAAGAACAACAAGCAGATTGGCATGCGCGTTCAGATGAGCGCTCCGGATTATTGGCATGCGCCAGCGCTCCCGGATTTCGTTCTCGACAAGGTGCCCACGGTCGACTTGGTCATGGACCCGCACGAGTCCGCAGCGCAAGGGGCGCGGTTCCTCAAGAACAAATATTCACGATACCAGCCGCGGTACGATCATCCTTTTTTTCAGCAATCGTTCAATGAGTTGATCGGGCAACTGGCGGCGGAATTTAATGGAAACTCCTCCGTCGAATTCATCGATACCTTCATTTACGGATTCTGGGGAGAAGGCCACACCTGGCCCTTTGGGAATAATCCTTTTCCCGATTATCAAACTGCGGAACGAACGTGGATCAACATGTGGGAGGTGCAGCAGGAGCACTTCACCAAAACGCCGCTTGTGACCAATACCCAGCCTGACTACAGCCGGGTGGGCAATTCTGAGGTTCTGGATCGCACGGTGCGCAGCAACAACTGGATTCGCAGCGACACGATTTTTATCGAGAACGAACAGATTGAGGCCTTAAGCAATCGCCCGCCCTGGACCGCGGTCATGATCGAGCAAGCCGTGCCGGGCCAGCCGCCGGATAAAGTTCCTTCGCACGAGGGAGTTTCGCCATCGGATGACATCATTGCGCACGTGATGGATGTGGGAGCGAATTACTGGTCGCTGTGGAATTTCCACGATATCAATGCGAAGAACCTGGCGGCCTACTACCAGGCGCACCCCGGGTGGTTCGATCGAATCAATCGCCGGATCGGTTATCGCGTGAGGCCGTCGTTGATCTGGAACTACGAAGATGACGGCTACCTGGGGCTGATCGTCGGCTTCGTGAATGATGGTATCGCTGGCGTTCCCGGCGTATTGCGAGTGACCGTAGAGAGCGAAGACGGAAAGGCATTGAAGAGCGGCTGCCTGGATGCTGGCTACCCGCTGCCTGGCAAGGTTCGACAAGCGCAGTTTGTTTTGCCAAAGGGAACAAAGTGGCAGGGATTAAAGTTGCGAGCCGAAATTGAAGTGAAGGGCGTGCGCTACCCGGTGCGATGGGCCTGTCATCAAAAGCTAAACGACGACGGTTCACTCACGTTGCGTCCCAATGGTCGCCACGCCTCATGATGCCGCCAGGAACCCAATTCTGGCAGACAAAAGTGCTCCACAACAACCAAGGATGGATTGCGTAATGCGCAGGCGAGAGTTCGTCAAAGCCGGCTTTGCCCTGGCGGCAGCCAGCAGTGTGGTACCCGGGCGCATGTGGGCGGATGTGCCAGACCACATGTGGGAAGGCTATAACTTTGGTTGCCCCACGGTGACGAGTCGGCTCGACCAGGGGCCATTCGGAATCAGCCAGGATGAAGGCTGGTTCACGATCTTTGCCACGCAGCCTTCTCGCCATCACATCCGAAATTTCGGCACGGGTTTAGTCGGTTATACGTGGGAGGAGAACGGGCCTTCGTTAACCGTGCAATGCGGCAAAGAAACGCTGGAGCAGAGTGTGGAGAAATTGGCGTCCCTGCCGTTCGTGGATGTGTTGTACATCCGCTGCGACTGGCGGGATATCCAGACGAGCCCGGGCAAGCTCGAATTATCACCGGTTTGGGAAGCGACCTTCGACGCGGCCAAGCGCCATAATCTCGGAGTCGGGTTTCGCATCCAGCTCTCCAGTCCGAATATCCAGCCGCAAAAGCTTTCACTGCCGGACTTCCTGCGCGAAAAGGTTCCCATGGTCAACATCGGGCACAAATCCAAGGTCCACGGTGTGGACTTCGATTTCTACGAACCGCGCTACGATTCGCCGGAGTTTCAGTAAGCTTTCACCGAGCTGAACGAATTGCTCGCCGAGCGCTTCGATGGGAACCCGCACCTGGAATACATGGACCTGATGATGTATGGCTTCTGGGGAGAAGGTCACACAAATGACCTTCCGAATCCTTTCCCCGACTACCTGACGGCCGAGAAAACTTTCGTTCACATGACGCAACTGCAATTCGAAGCGTGGAAGAGGACCCCGCTCGCCGCGAACACGCAGCCTGACATCAGCAACGTGGGCAACCGGCAGGTGCAGGATCTGGTGGTGCGTTCCGGGGGTTGGTTACGTTCCGATAGTTTGATCATGGATGAACCGATCCAGATTGAGGAGCTTGGGCACCGGCCGCCATGGCTCGCCACCATTCTCGAGGATGGCGAAAATCGCCATTACGTGCTTCCAGAAGACGCGGCTGAGGAGGAAGGTTGCCTTCGCAAGCTGTCCCCGAACATGCTCAGATTTGTGGGGAGAGACGACGAGGTTCAATCCGGAGATGACTACCCGCATCGCACGGGAGGCCCTATAGACCGGCCTTATCGGGAGAGTGCGGGGTATCATGCGCTGGACATCGGGACGAACTACTTTGGTCTTTGGACCGAGGCCGAGAATATCCGGCGTTATTACGAGAAATATCCCGATTCCTTGCAGGCGATGGAGCAAAGGCTCGGATACCGCGTGCGTCCCTCGTTAATCTGGCAGAGAAAACGATATGACACGATGGAACTGATTCTGGGCATCGTCAACGATGGAGTCGCGGGGGTACCCGGTGTGCTGGGTGTCTACGCGGAGACTCCGGATGGCCGGGTCAAGGTTGGAGGCAACCTGGATGCGGGCCAGCCTTATGCGGGGAAGCTTCGCCAGGCTTCCATTATCTTGCCGAAGGGATTAGACGGACAACAAGTCACCTTGCGTGCTGAACTGGAGGTCAAGGGCGTGCGGCGACCAGTCTGCTGGGCCTGTCACCAGAAGACAAATCCAGACGGCTCACTCACCATCCGGCTGAAGAAGGGCAGTGATTCCAACTGGGCCAAGGGAGTGTAAGCTGCCTTCGACAGGCTTACGGTCGTCCGGGACAATGCCAGATTCGTCGGGATAAGACGCTCCCTTTCATCGTGGCGCTGGTGACTTCGCTTGGTCGAAGCACATATCAATAGCGCGCTTGGTGCAACCTGCTTCAAGGAGGCCCATGAATCGAAGGACGTTTATGACGCGGACGGGCGCGGCTCTGTTAACCGCTTCGGTGGTGAAGAGCTCGGCCAGTTCGTATGCGCGTATCCTGGGCTCGAACGATCGCATCGTTCTCGGCCAGTTGGGATGCGGACAACGGAGTTCCGGGCACGTGCACATGGTCGAGCTGGCTGCCCGCCAGACACCGGTGGAAGTCGCGGCTGTTTGCGATCTGTGGAGCGTTGCCCGGGAGCAGCGTGCCGCCCAGGTGAGGGAGGCTTTCAAGCTTGATCCGAAGCAATACCAATATTCGGAGCAAATGCTCGCGAACAAGGACATCGATGCCGTGATGATCGCCACCGGCGACTTCCAGCATGCCAAGCTATGCACCGAAGTTGTGCGCGCCGGTAAGGATTGTTATGTCGAGAAGCCGTTCGCCAACGATCTCGATGAGGCGAAGCAAGCACGCGACGCGGTCAAACAATCGAAGCAGGTCGTCCAGGTGGGAACGCAACACCGCAGCGAGCCCTACCCCCTTGCGGTACGCGACATAATCCGCTCGGGGAAGATCGGAAAGATCGTCCACATCGAACAAGAATGGAATGTCAATGAGGAGCGGTGGCGGTTCGTCCCGGATGACGTCGGTATTTCCCAGGAAATGCTGATGGATACCGACATGGAGTGGAAGCGCTGGATGACTGAGCGCAAGTCGAGACTGCGCGAAGAGGACACCGACTGGAAGCGCTGGCTACTGGGCAAGCCGTATCGTCGTTTCGATCCCCACGTCTACCTGGAGTTTCGACTTTACAAGGATTTCTCTGCAGGCATTTTTGATCAGTGGCTTAGCCATGGGTGCGATCTTGTCCACCTATGGACGGACGAGACCTATCCTGAGACCGTAGTGGCGAGTGGGGGTGTTTTCGTATGGAAGGATGGCCGGGAGAATCCGGACACCTGCACGGCGGTGGTCACGTATCCCAAAGGTTTTCTCTATACGTATAAAACGACTTTCGGGAACAGCTATCGCAGTTTTTCTCGGATTCAGGGGCGAGATGGGACGATCGAGAACTATGGAGGCGAAGGCGCGTCGCTCTTTGTAGTGTCGAAGGAGGGAGGCAGGCAGGAGTTGGAGCCGGGTGATTCTGGTCCGACCTACAGTGCCGTGCCCCTGGCTGCTCCGGCCCAGGAACAGGCTCGGGTGGTGCATGTTCCTAACGCACCGGCGCCAAACTCGATTGGGCCCGACGATGACAGCGTAGTTCACCTGATGAACTGGATCGAGGCGATGCGGGGCCGCAAGCAGCCCAACGCCACGGTGGATCATGGTTTCTCGCATGCCCTGGTGTGCATCATGGCCGCACGAGCCTATTGGTCTGGCAAGAAGCAGTATTGGAACGCGGAGAAGGAGTCGATTCAAGACCATCCGGCAGAGACGTAGTTGCCGTTGTGGGAGAACGGAGAGCGCGAGATTCCTCCAGCCGTGGCTATTCGGGGTGAACGTTGAAGTTGATCGTGTTCCCTGACAAATACTGTCTGGCGAAAGCTGCGGCTGGACGAGCAGCGACCTCGATCCGGCAGGCCATTGTTGAGCGCGGCTGCGCTCGCATTGTCGCTGCTACCGGCGCATCGCAATTTGAGTTTCTCGCGGAACTGACGAAGGAACCCGATCTCGACTGGAAAAACGTGGAACTGTTTCATCTCGATGAATATCTCAACATGGCGCCCACCCACCCCGCGAGTTTCAGAAAATATCTGCGCGAACGCCTGATCGACGAGGTTGGCATTGCGCGCGTCCATTTACTGGATGGCCAGCGCAATCCGGGCGAAGTCATTGCCGAGGTCACGGTCCAAATTCGAAAGGCGCCGATCGATATTGCATTTGTCGGCATCGGAGAGAATGGCCATTTGGCGTTCAATGATCCGCCAGCCGATTTCGAGACCGAGGATGCGTACATTGTGGTTGAACTGGATGAATCATGCCGCCGGCAGCAACTGGGGGAAGGCTGGTTCAAGAACTTCGATGATGTGCCGCGACGAGCGTTGTCTATGACGGTGCGCCAGATTCTTAAGGCGAACGAGATCATAGCCATTGTTCCAGACGCTCGGAAGGCGCAGGCGGTTGAGAAGTGCTTCCAGGGTGCCATAAGTCCTATGGCGCCGGCATCGATTCTGCGAACACATCCCAACGCATTCGTATACCTGGACAAAGATTCGGCGGCCTTACTGAAGCCCGAAGTTGCGGTGCACCTCGAGCCCGAAGAATTCCGATAGTACGGAGGATTCGTGATCAATCGTCGGCAGTGGCTTTATGGCGTTTTGCTAGGGGCAGCCGGCTTACGGGCAGCCGGCGCTGAAGAAAACGAGAATTCAATACCGCGCCAATCGTCGCCAACAGCCTCTGGCGATGCGCCACTCCCACTCTCGCAATACGAACCTAAAAGTATGTTGCACGTGAAAGAGACGCGAGTCGAACGGGCGCGGTACCCGGCGATTGATATTCATACCCACATCTCAGTGTCAATGAAGTCCGTGAAGGGAGTCGCAATCGCGCCCGAGCGTCGGTATTTAGGGACCCCTCCGGAACTGCTGGCGGTCATGGACCGCAAGAATCTCCATAGCATGGTGAACCTGACGGGAGGCTTTTACGCCGGCCTGGTGGATGCGGTAGCAAAGTATGACAAGGCCTTTCCCGGCCGCTTCTACACATTCACGGAACCATGCTATTCGCGCTTTAAAGAGCCGGATTATCCAAAGATCCAGACCGAAGCCATTGGTCAGGCGCAGCGCGATGGCGCGAAGGGGTTGAAAATCCTTAAAACGCTGGGGCTGTATTTGCGCGAAGACGTGTCGTCTGGTTCGCTGGTCAAAATCGATGATCCCAGGTTTGATCCTATGTGGGATGCATGCGGGCAATTAAATCTTCCCGTTGCCATCCACGTTTCGGATCCGATTGCGTTTTTCACTCCAACCGACCGCTTCAACGAGCGCTATGAAGAACTGAACAATCATCCGGACTGGTCGTTTTACGATCATGATTTTCCCAGCAATGCCGAGCTATTGGAGGCGCGGAATCGGGTGATAGCCAGGCACCCGAAGACCCAGTTTCTTGTGCTGCATGTGGGGAATTTTGCCGAGGATCTGGAAAACGTCTCTGAGAACCTGGACCGCTTTCCCAACATGAGTGTCGATATTGCTGCCCGTATCGGGGAACTGGGCCGTCAACCGCGGACCGCCCGGCGCTTCTTCGATAGATACCAGGACCGCATCCTGTTCGGAACCGACGCCACGCCCCATGGCGACGAATTTCCGCAGCAAGTCTTCAACGACCAGCTCTACGAGATCTATTACCGCTTCCTGGAAACCGACGACGAGTACTTCGATTACGCTCCAGCCAAGATTCCGCCACAGGGGCGCTGGAAAATCTATGGAATCGAACTTCCCGATCCCATATTGAAGAAGGTCTATTACGACAATGCGGCTCGCCTGCTTCATCTGTCGATGGGCGCGTGAATTGGCCATTCGGGAACGGTGGCCGGAATTCTGTTCTTGAGCGTTGACTGCGGGTGCGCGCCTCGAGCGAGAGGTGCAAAGTGCTGTTGGTTGTTGACCTGGTCCATGAAATATTCCGGAGTACCATGCGTCTAATATTTATTTGCCTGTTCCTGCTGGCATATTTGCCGGCGAGCGAGAACCGATCGGAGAGGAAAGGTGTCGCGTTTAGTACGCAAGCAGAAACCGATGTAAGCCTCGATACCGATCCGGCTTCGCCATTCTGGCGCAATACCCAGCCTTTACTCGCGGAGGTGGACAGGCAAGGCCAGGTTGAACCGGAATACCGGACGGAGGTGCGCTCGCGATGGACGAAAACCAACGTTTATTTTTTATTCAGTTGTCCATACAAACAGCTGTACCTCAGCCCCCGACCGGATGCCATACATGAGACGTACGCCTTATGGAAGTGGAATGTCGCGGAAGTCTTCATCGGCTCGAATTTTCAAAACATCCGGCAATACAAAGAGTTCGAAATCTCTCCGCAAGGCGAGTGGGTCGACCTGGACATAAACCTTGAAAACCCTCACCACGAAGAGGGCTGGGTGTGGAACTCGGGTTTTGAGCATGCAGCACGAATCGACGCCGCGAAGCATATCTGGTATGCGGCGATGCGCATTCCATTTAGGGCACTGGACACTCCAGAGCCGCGAATGGGAGAGCAGTTTCGCGTAAACTTTTTTCGCACGGAGGGGCCGCCCGCCGATGCAAAAGCGGTGATGTGGCAGCCTACTGTGAGCAAGACCTTCCACGCGCCGGAGCGTTTTGGGCTGCTCGAACTGGTTGCGAAGTAAACGGAGCCGCACCGACGCTTTGAGGGAAACCCGCGTTGACTGTTCCGGGGGTTCGACTAAACCGACTTCTTCAATTCGCTTTTCGCGATCGCTTCCATGTGAACCTGGTCGGGCCCGTCGGCCAGCCGAAGGGTGCGCGCGTTCGCCCAGGCCGCTGCTAGAAATGTATCCTGCGAAACTCCGGCGCCACCGTGTGACTGAATCGCACGGTCCAAAACCCGCAGGGCTACATTGGGAGCGACGACTTTAATCATCGCTATTTCATTGCGAGCGGCCTTATTACCGACTGTGTCCATCATGAATGCAGCCTTCAATGTCAGTAGGCGAGCTTGCTCGATCTCCATGCGGGATGCCGCAATGTCTGCCCGGATGGTCCCTTGTTCGGCCAGTGGCTTGCCAAATGCGACTCGCGAGCGTACGCGCCGGCACATCAGTTCCACAGCACGTTCCGCAACGCCAATGCAGCGCATGCAGTGATGGATCCGGCCCGGCCCCAGCCGACCCTGTGCAATCTCGAACCCTCTTCCTTCCCCGAGAAGGATGTTCGAGGCCGGAATGCGGACATTCTCAAACCGGATCTCAGCATGGCCATGAGGCGCGTGATCGTATCCGAATACATTCAACATGCGGATAAGCTTCACGCCAGGCGCATCCATCGGCACCAGCACCATGGACTGTTGTTTGTGTGCCGGCGCAGACGGATCGGTCTTCCCCATGAAAATGGCGACTTTGCACCGCGGGTCTCCGCCTCCCGAAGCCCACCATTTGTGGCCGTTCAATACGTACTCATCGCCTTCGCGCACAATGCGTGCTTGAATGTTGGTCGCGTCCGACGAGGCGACTGCCGGCTCGGTCATCGCAAAGCACGAACGGATCTGGCCCTCCAAGAGCGGCTTCAGCCACCGTTCTTGCTGTTCCCGAGTGCCATAGCGCGCCAGCACCTCCATATTGCCTGTATCGGGGGCGGAGCAGTTGAAGACTTCTGGCGCCATAAAACTACGGCCCATAATTTCGCAGAGTGGCGCATATTCCAGGTTGGAAAGACCGGCGCCGTGTTCCGCATCCGGCAGGAACAGATTCCATAGACCGGCAACTCGCGCCTTGGGTTTCAGTTCCTCGACGATATGAGTCGGAGACCACCGCCGCTTTTCGATCTCGTTCGCGTACCGCTCTTCGTTCGGGTAGATGTGCTCATCCATGAAGGCGCAAAGACGTTGCTGTAGATCTCGAACTTTCTGCGAGAATTCGAAATTCACGTTGCTCTCCTGGCAACTAGCGGCGGTGCAATCAGCGAAATGTTCGAAGGTCCCCGGAGACCAGGTGGGGAGCTGCGTTCAAGGAAAGCAGGCGCAGCCGATTGTCCCGAATCTGGATGACCGTGAACGATGTGTTGTACAGAACACCTGCCAGCTTCATGACACGCTCGTCGGTGATGTCGAGCGCCAGCCCGGCCCATATCGCGATCGGAGTCGCGGAAGTGATTACCGCGATATTTTCGTTGCGCTCGGCTCCCTTTATTTTCTCGAGACAGCCTGCCACTCGGTGGCGAAATTGTTCCCAGCTTTCCCCGGCGTACGGATGCTGGCGCCGGATCCACGCGTTCACAATGGCCGTGTCGCATGGCATCCATCGGCGGTGTACGGGTGCGGAATGGTTGCCATCATCCGTGCGAACTTGCTGCCGCATGTTCTTGTACTGCCGTTGGAGTTCCCCGTTAGCAGCGAACAGGGGCGGTCCAATTTCTCGATACATGCGATCGAGGTCAAATTCGTTCCAGCCTGGGTCCGCGACAACTTCTGGAAAGCCCTCTCCATAGGCGGCACGCAACTCGAGCGCCGTGTGCTGCTGGCGGCACAAATTGCCGCGATAACATGCGGCGAAACGAATTTCCTGCGACCGGAAATACTGGCCAAGAAGCTGGCCCTGGCGGCGGCCCAGGTCGGAGAGGGAATCGTACGCGTCGCGGGTGCCGGCTTGGCCATGGCGCACGAGGTACAGGTTGCTCACGCGTGCCTCTCCGCTAGCGCCGCAGCTTGTCTCGCCAGACCGCTTACACGCTGGTCAAAATCCCGAAAGCGTTCATCCTTGGTCTGGCCGCGCGAAAAGCGATAATAGATTTGCTGAAGAATGACGGCGAGCTTGTACATTCCGAGCACTTCGTAATACACGATTCCGGAAAGATCGCGGCCGGAGCGCTTGGCATATCGTTCTACGAACTGATCACGGCTGTACCAACCGGGTTGTGAAGTGAGAGAGGGGATTACGTCCTTACTGGCGCTCGATGGGGTCCAAGCCCAGTAGCACAGGGTCAGTCCAAGGTCCGCAAGCGGGTCACCGACAGTGGCCATCTCCCAATCGAGTATGGCTTCAATTTCACCCGGTGAGCGGAAGATCACATTGTCGAGCCGGTAATCGTTATGCACGAGGGTCGCGGGCGGCGAGAGGGGCAAGTGATGGGAAAGCCACGTGCCGACGGCATCCATGTCCGGCAAGTCTTGAGTGCGTGCTCGGTTCCATCGTTCTTGCCACCCTTGTACTTGTCGTTCCAGGAATCCTTCAGGCTTTCCCAGCTCTCGCAAATCATTTGTCACATCCACGGCATGAAGCCGAACCTGGCCGTCGATAAATGCTTGGCTGATTCGCTGGGCATATTCGGTTGATGTTCGGAATGGTTCGGGAACTTCATTTCGCAAGATAACTCCATCCCTGTGTTCCATCACGAAGAACACGCCGCCGATGACCTCGAGGTCCTCGCAGAGATGATATGGCTGAGGTGCGTCGGAAAAACAACGGTTGACCGCTTTCAGGACATGATACTCACGCGCCATATCGTGTGCCTTAGGGGCCACCGGCCCGAGCGGTCCACGTCGTAAGACGTACTTCTGGCCGTTACCACACGACAGAAGATAGGTAAGATTGGAGTGGCCTTCGAGGAATTGCTCGACTGTGATCCCGCTCTCGGCACCCTCCAGCTTGCCGCCGAGATAGTCGGCAAGACTCTCCACCGGAAGTTCCTCGCCTGTCCGGACAGTGCTCCCAGAGTGCAATTGCGTTTCCCCTATGCAGGAACGGGTTGATGTTGGGTGAAATCGGCGAATTTCTTCTTTTCGCTGGCGAGTTGCCTTAGCAAAGGAGCCGGTTGCCACAACTCTCCATGCTGGTCGTGAAACTGACAGACGCGGTCGTACACTTTTTCGAGTCCGACGGTGTCTGCGTACCACATCGGCCCGCCACGGTATGCAGGGAACCCGTATCCGTTGATGTAGATGACGTCGAGGTCGCCTGACCGAAGGGCAATACCGTCCTCGAGAATCCGAGCACCCTCGTTGACCAGCGCGAGAATACAGCGATTTACAATCTCAGCGCTCGAAATCTGGCGTTGCGGGATATGGTTCTCGGCAGCGACCTTCCGTACCAGTTGCTCAACCTCGGGATCGGGGGAAGAGTGGCGGGCCTGGTCGTAGCGATACCAGCCCGCGAGCGTCTTCTGGCCGTAGCGTCCCATTTCGCAAAGCCGATCTGCTGCCAAGGGCTGCCTGTCTCCGGGCTTTTCCAGGTGACGATACTCCTTCCGAATACGCCATCCGACATCCAAGCCAGCCAGATCACTGGTCGCGAGCGGCCCCATGGCCATCCCAAAGTCGTAAAGCGCGCGGTCCACATCCTCGATGCGAGCGCCCTCTTCGACCAGAAACTGCGCTTCGCGAATGTATGGGTGGAACATCCGGTTGCCCACAAAGCCGCGACAGTTGCCAACCAACACTCCGACTTTGCCAAGCTTCTTGGAGAGTTGCATGCAGGTGGCAATCACGGGTCGGCTCGTGCGCTTGCCGCGCACGATTTCAAGCAGGCGCATTATGTTCGCGGGGCTAAAGAAATGCGTGCCAATCACCGCTTGCGGACGAGAGGTAGCTTGCGCGATTTCGTCGATGTCGAGCGTTGAGGTATTGCTCGCGAGGATTGCGGTGCTTTTGCAAACGCGATCCAATTCGCCAAAGACCTGCTTCTTAACGGCCATGCTCTCAAAGACTGCCTCGATGACCAAGTCCGCATCAGAGAAGGCATCATAAGTGAGGGTTGGCGTGATCAGCCGCAGGCGCTCATCGGCAAATTCCTGGCTGAAGCGGCCCCGACTGACAGAGGCGGCATAGTTCTTTCGGATAGTGGTGAGCCCGCGATCCAGCGCAGCCTGGTCAGTCTCCTTCAGCAACACGGCGATGCCTGCATTGGCGAGCACCATGACGATTCCACCCCCCATGGTCCCTGCCCCTACGACTGCAGCCTTGGCCAGCGGAACAGTGAGGATATCTTTGGGAATGCCCGGTACTTTGCCGACTTCGCGCTCGGCGAAGAAAACATGAATCAATGCCTTGGACTGATCGGAGAAGAGACAGTCCATGAAAAGTTTTTGCTCAAATTTGCAGCCATCATCAAAGGGGAGGTTAGTAGCGGCCTTGACCGCGTCGATCGCAGCGCCCGGCGCAGACATACCTCTCTGTCGCTTTTGCAAAGACTGGCGGGCAGCCGCGAAGATCGGCTCATTTTCCGGTGAGCTGCCAAGCTTGTCATTCCGGTCACGCGTCCGCACATGCGGCTTCACAGAGATTTCCCGCGCGAACGCTATGGCCGCAGGCAGCAGATCGCCTTCGACCAGAAGGTCGACTAGGCCGCAGCTCAGTGCCTCTCGGGCGCTGATTGGATTACCGGAGGCACACATGTCGACCGCCCTCGCCACACCCACAAGTCGCGGCAGGCGCTGCGTTCCGCCTGCACCGGGAATAAGTCCGAGCTTGGCTTCCGGTTGGCCCAGCTGAGCGCTGGGCGCTGCCACGCGATAATGCGCGGCCATGGCCAGCTCGAGCCCTCCGCCGAGGCATTCCCGTGGATGGCGATCACAACCGGCTTGCGACAGCTCTCAATGCGGGTCAAAAGTGGGTGCAAGCCCTCGCCGCGCTGTTTCTGGCCGGAAGTAATTTTGCTGAACTCTTTAATGTCTGCTCCTGCGATGAAAGTGCTTCCTGCACCGATCAACACGGCAGCTTTGATATCGGGATCGTTTTCGAGCTTTTCCATGCCAGAGAGCAAGCCCTCGAGCACCTCCGGACTGATGGCATTCACGGGGGGATTGTTGATCGTAAGAATCGCGATATCTCGATTTTTGTTGTATTGAACCAGATCACTCATGGCGAGGGTCTTCTCCACCGCAGACGTTTGCAGGATTTTGGGCTCGAGCGGAAATATCACCACCTGAGGGATCGAATATCATCCCAGCGCTTTGGTTCGAGAGTTGCTCCTCGACCAATCGTGTTTGCGCAGCTCTTTCTTGAGAAATTTTCCGGTAGCCGTCTTGGGCAAGCTGGCGACGAATTCGATCGATTTCGGGCACTTGTAGTGGGCCAGACGGCTACGACAAAACTCCACCAGTTCGGCTTCGGTCAGGGATGATCCCGGCTTCAGCACGACCAGCGCCATGGGCACTTCTCCCCACTGCGGGTCGGGAACCGGGATGACTGCGGCTTCGTACACGTCATCATGTGCAGCGAGAACTTTTTCCACCTCAAGTGAAGAAACGTTCTCACCGCCGCTTACGATCATGTCTTTTTTACGATCCACTATGAGAACGTAACCCTCCTCATCGATCGTGGCCATGTCGCCGGTGTGGAACCACCCATCCTTAAGAGCGTCAGCCGTACCCTGGGGATCGTGCCAATAGCCCGCCATCACGCCGTCGCTGCGGGTCCAGATCTCACCAATCGTTTTGCCGTCGGGGGGCACATCCGTGCCGTCCGGATGCACGACTCGCACCTCTACTCCCGGAATGGAATAACCAGTGCGAGCCTGGCCTTCATAACGCTGCTCTCCCCGCCAATCCATGCCGCTCTTCATACGCGAAATGGTGAGCACCGGAGAAGTCTCAGTGAGCCCGTATCCGGAGAAGCAGGTGCAACCGAGCTTCTCCTCAACCTCTCGCACGAGAGTCGGCGACGATGCCGCCCCGCCAATCGAAATCCTTTCCAGGCTGCCAAGGTCGTATTTCGTGCGTTCCGGGCAATTCACCAAGGCAAGCGCCATAGCCGGCACCAGATTGCAGGAATGAACGCGTTCGCGCTCGATCAACCGGAATACTTCGCTGGGATCGAAACGATGAAGCATGACGTGGGTGGCGCCAAGGAAAGTAATCACATGAGCGGCGCCCCATCCATTTGCGTGGAACAAGGGAATGGTGTGCAGTTCGACGGTATCGTGCGAAGCTTTCAAAGCCAGGGCGGCGGAAAGCGCATGCAAGTACACGTTGCGATGAGTCAGCATCACTCCCTTCGGATTTGCGCTGGTTCCGCTGGTATAGAAAAGTTCCGCCAGCGAATTCTCGTCTACTTCCATCACATCGCGTCGCAACGGTGTCGCCGAAGCCAGGAGAGATTCGTAGTTCCGCGACGCCAGCCAGGTTGCCTGAGGTATTCCGTCCAGCAGCACAAAATTCTTGATCGTAGTTACCGAATTACGAAAAGCCTCAACCAGAGGCAGGAAAGCACCTTCGAGAAACAGAATAGTTACGCCCGCATCGTTCAAGACGTAACCCAGTTCCAGGGCCGAGAGCCGGATATTGAGCGGCAACAGAACTCCATCCGCCTCCAGCACTCCGTAATAGGCCTCCAGCAGACGATGGCAATTTGTGCTGAGAAACGCGACGCGATCTCCCGGCTGGACGCCAAGCGATCGCAGACCTCCCGCCAACTGTCCGACCCTTTGCCCGAACTCGGCGTAGTTGCATCGTTTCTCGCCACACACCACGGCGGTCTTGCGCGGGTATTGCTGCTCGGCGTAACGAAGGAAGCGGATCGGAGTCAGTCGAATGTTCATCGTGTCGAGGCCGTCTTCAGTTCGCGTTGTGCTACCAAGCCGACTGTCCGCCGTCTACCACGAGCACCTGCCCCGTCACATAGGCAGACGCGTCGGAGGCCAGAAAAACTGCCGCCCCCTTCAGATCATCCTCGCTTCCAAATCGACGGAGAGGGATGGACTCAAGAAGGCGATCTTTCTTGTGCTGGATGACCCAATCGGACATGTGAGTGGGAAACCAACCCGGCGCAATGGCATTGACCTGAATGTTATAGGCGGCCCACTTGCACGCGAGGTCCCTGGTCAAGGTAAGCACCGCTCCCTTACTCGCGTGGTAGGCCGTTGCCTGGATCACTTCGGGTGGCGCTCCTCCCAGTCCAGCGACCGATGCCATGTTGATGACTTTACCTCTGCCTTGCGCGATCATCACTCTCCCGGCTGCCTGGCTGAAGAGAAATGTTCCCGTGAGGTTGGTCTCGATGACTTTATGCCAGTCTGCAAGGCGCATCTCCTCAAAGGGAGCACCCCAGGAGATTCCTGCATTATTGACCAGGATATCGAGACGCTGGAACCTGGATTGAGTCTCCGCCACGACCGCCTGCACCTGTTCAGGAGCGGTGACGTCGCAAGCCAGGGGCAGAGTGCGAATCCCCAGCTCTTCGAGTTGACTGGCAGCCTGCTCGCAGCGCTCCTTCTTTCGCGCGCAAAGCACAATGTTGGCGCCCATCTCGGCGAGACCTTGCGCTATTTGCCGGCCCAGGCCGATCGAGCCTCCAGTGACTAAAGCCACTCGTCCCTTTAGATCAAACAATTCGCGCGCGTTCATGGTTGGGCGAGTAGCAACTCCGCGTCCCGGGCATAGTAACCAGATCTCAGAAACTGAACCTCACGCCCAGTTGAATCTCCCGCTTCGGCAGGGCCGACGTGAACCCCAGGGGCTGACTGGGCGACAAACTCGCGGTGCCATGCACGTTGAAGGGAGGACCAAACGTCGCCCCAACAATGTTGTTGACCGCCGCGTAGTTGGTGCGGTTGGTGATATTAAACCCTTCTGCCAGGAATTGCAGCGAATTGGTCTCGCGAAACCGGAAAGTCTTGCTGAAGCGCATATCGAGCGAAACATAGTTCGGCCCGAGACCACTGTTGCGACCGGCTCCCGGCGGGCGGTCATTGGTGAAGTGCCCATCGCCATTGATGTCGGAGCCGGCCAGCAAATTGAAGGGATGCCCGCTGTTGTAAGAGATGATCGGGGCTAGCTCGAAGCCGGAGAGCGCCTTCGAGTTTGTCCACGGGCTCTCGATTACGGCTGCGGCGACCACTTTGTGCCGCTGGTTGAAGTCCGACAGCGCTCGTTCGGCCGCCAGATTAACCTCGTTGAAAGCCGCATAGTCGCTGTTGAAATCCGTGGAGTCGTCGATGGCCTGGCTGTAGGTATAGTTGGCCATCAGGGAAAAGCTGTCGTTAAAGCGCTTTCTTACTTCCAGGATTCCGCCGTTATAGACGGCATTGGCGATTGAACTGTATTGGTTGTTCTGCAGAATGGTATGCGTGGGATCGGCGAAACAGAGGCCTGGATTGGCAACACATTGGGGTGCTCCCCAATCCTGGAAGGACAAGCCGTTGGTGGGCAGGCCATCGGCGCCGGTTCCCGTGACCACAGGCGCGCCGGGCAGCAAATTCTTATCGATCGCCCACGGCAGGTGGGTCGTATGTACGTAGATGTAATCGGCCGAAATCGACAAACTCTTGCCGACTTGTCGTTCGACACCGAACGAGGCCTGTTGAGATTGGGGATTCCGATAGTTCGGCTGTCCGGAGAAAAGCACTGTGCCCGGAGGCAGGGGCCCGGTATTCGAAACCTGGATGCCGAACTGCGCCAAATCGGCCGACGTGATACAGGTGCTGCCTGCGGCTGGTGTTCCGCACAAAATCTTTCCCTGGGCAAACAGTGTTTGATAAATCGCGGCCGAGCTGGCGAACGGATTTCCGGGAAGTCCCAGAATCGTCACCAGGGTGTTGGCGATCTGCCGTGTGCCGTTCACGTTGCCCAACGTCTTCACGACGTTAGGAATCTGCGCATAGATGGGCGAGTAGAAGATTCCATACCCGCCGCGGACGACGGTCTTGTGATCGTTGGCGGGATCCCACGAAAACGAGAGCCGTGGCGAGAAATTCTTCTTGTAGGTGCTGAGCGGCCCGTACTGCGAATCGAGATCGTAGCGCAGTCCATAATTCAAGGTCAGATTCGGGCGAACGTGCCAGCTGTCCTGCCAATATGCCGCCGTGTAGGGCCGATTGATGACATAGCGCGGATCCCCAAAGCCTTGCTCGTAGAAGGCAGGGAGACCCAAGCTCCAGGATTGAAGGGTGCTGAGCGGAGCCGAGTTGACCGACGAGGGCAAGCCGCAAAATGCCGCTGGATTCTGTAAACACGGACTCACCAGGCCGCCGGGTAACTGCAAGAATTCGAACCGGCCGGCGAAGAAAGTGTCGGAGGTCGTGTTGTTGCCGCGGATCAACTCGTAGAATCCCATGCGCATATTGTGATGGCCGCGAATGAGACTGAAGTTGTCGGCAAATTCGTAACGGCGGACTGTGCTAAAGCTCGGCAGAAAAATTCCACGGCCGAAAAATCCGAATCCCTGGACGTCGAGCCCGGGCCCACCCTTGTCATTGGTCATCACGTTAAATTGGTTCCAGTTCCATTGAATGCGGAGTTCATTAGTGGAAGCCGGGCTGAATTGGTGGAACCACGACCCCTGCAGAGTGCTATCCCAATTGAGCACCGAGGTGCCACGCGAGAAGCCAATCAGAGCCTGCACATCTGGGTCAGACTCTTCCAGATGGGCATAGCTGTACCGCAGAAAGGCCTGATCCCGCTCTGAAAATCGATGATCCAGGCGTCCTGAGAATTCATGCTGCCTTGTAGGGAAGGGAAACAATCCGCCATCGGTTTGAAAACGGTTCACGATAAAGGCATCGGAGGCGAGCTTGGCGGGTGTGACAAAAGGATTTCCCACCGCAGTTGGATTGACGGTCAAAATGCTCTGCAACCCAAAAGCGCAGATGGCGGCAGGCAGAATCGTTGGCGGGCCGGTCTGGCTCGAAATACAGGGTACCGGGGTGTTGCCTTCCGCGGCCAGTCCAGCCAGGATCGGCAACTGCGCATCGGTAGGCGCGAAAATACTGCTGTGCGTCAACAGCGGCACTGAGTCTTGCGCATCGGATCGCAAACCCTCATAAGCAATGTAGGCAAATGTCTTGTCTTTTTGAATGGGAAAGCCAATCGTTCCCCCAAATTGCTGACGATTGAGCGAGTTCTTGATTGGCTGTCCTTGCGCATCCAAAGAGAAGGCCCCGCCCGGCGAGAGGGCTGGACTGAACGCGAAGGGATCGCGCGCGTCCATCGCATCGTTGCGGAAGAATCCGTACAAGCCGCCGTGGAGGGAGTTCGTTCCGGATTTTGTGACGATGTTGATCGAGGCGCCGCTTGCTCCCCCGAGGTCGGCGGCGTAGTTGCTGCGATTGATCTGGAATTCCTGAACCGCATCCTGGCTGACTGTCAGGCGCACCCCTCCGGCATCGTCATTCGCTTCGCCACCATCGACGGTGATACTGTTACCGCGTCCGTTACTACCATAGAACGACAGGCCGCTCTGGGGCGTCTGCTTGACGCGAAAGTCAGCATTATCGGCAATGGTGTTCGAATTACTGACCCCGGGCATCAGCAGGGTGAAGGTGAGATAGTCCCGCCGATCGATGGGGAGATTCATGATATAGCGTTCGGGGACGCTATTCGCCTGGCCGCCCCTCTCGGTTTCGACCACCGGGGGTTCGTCGGTCACCTCCACCTGGACCAGCACCTGGGACACTTTCAGTTGGAAATCTGCGCTCACCGTGCGGCCCACCCCGACCACTACTCCTTTGCGGATCTCGGTGGTGAAGCCGGTGTGCTGCGCCGTAACGTTGTAGGTAGCAGCGGGAAGTGCCGTAGTTTGGTACAGACCAGAGGAATCGGTGACGGCATTGCGTAAGAATCCGGTCTGCGGGTCGACAATCGTGACCGAAACGTTGGGTAACATGGCGCCAGATGCGTCCGTCACCGTTCCCCGGATTCTGCCCGAGGAGCCTACCCCCTGTGCCCGGGCACCCACAACCGCGAATACCAGGAAGCACATGCTGATGCACAGCCAGCCGATTCTCCTGCCCATAGACTCCTCCTCTCGAAGCCCCATTTCGAGACAGCGGAAGTGCTTGCGGTAGTGACCGGCGGCGGATTATAGCAAGAAAATCCGCGGGCAACACTAAAAATAATATGCTACGTATTATTTTGCTTACTCTCAGTAATATTTCTTAACAGCCTTCGGTGGCGGCCGTAGGTTCCGCTATGAAAATCAATAGATATGCCCTCCTTGCCTCCGATTTCCCGCGGAGCGTAGACTCTTGCTTCATTGCACCGGGGATGTTGCGCCACAGTCTTGAGCTAGGCTCATACAAGAAGGGGACTCCGAAGTGCCGCCACAACGATCTGCACTAAAAGGGGAAGTCATTGCGCTTAAGCGAAAGAGAATTGTCGATGCTGCCCGGCGCCTGTTCTATGAAAGAGGGTATGAACGTACTACCTTGGACGACATTGCACAACGTCTGGAAGTGACCAAGCAGTTCATTTATTCCTATTACAAAAATAAGACTGAACTTTTGCATGAAATCTCAATGCAGTGTATCGGTGAGTGCCTCAAAACCCAGTCCCGGATCCTGGCCAGCAAACTGACTCTCCCGGAAAAACTTGCGAAGATTGTGGACGAAGTAGCCCAGGTCATCATCAGTTACCAGGCTCAAACCATCATTTATCTGCGGGAGGAGATGAACCTGGATCCGGAGATCGCCCGCACGATTCGAGAAGAGCGGAATGAATTCGATCACCGGATGATGAAGCTACTGAAAGAAGGCATGCGGAGCGGAGACTTCCACATGGTCGACGAGCGCATAACCGCGCGATGTATCGGCGGGATGTTGGTCTGGTGTGCGCTTTGGTATCGAGATCTGGGGGTGCTCGCTCCCGCTGCGATCGGCCAGTTGGTCAGCCAAAATGTGATGCGAATGGTGGGTCACCAGGAATCCCGGGTCGCGAAACGAAAATAAGCGCTCTTCCTCGAGGCCAGCCCGGCAATGTCGGACCATTTGCTGCGACCTCGATGTTTGAGGCTTGCGGCGTACCGTTGTATTGTCGGTAAGTAAAATATACTGGACAGTATGAGAAATAGTCGCTATCGTTTTCCACGATTTTGAGGGCTCGATGCAAATTGCAGGCAAGGTCGTAGTGGTCACGGGCGGCGGCAATGGAATTGGGCGCGCCTTGAGCCGGCGCTTCTCGTCAGAGGGCGCCAAGGCAGTCATAGTAGCCGACCTGGATCAGGCACAAGCGGCAGCCGTTGCCGATAGTATCGGCGGGATAGCCATAAAAGCGGATGTGGGCCGCGAATCCGATGTTCAACGCCTGGTGCGCCAGGTGCTGGACAAATTCGGAATCATTGATCTGTTCTGCTCGAACGCAGGGGCCGGTTGTGATGGCGGCGCGGAGGCGCTGGATGCCGATTGGGAACTAAGCTGGCGGGTGAATGTCATGGCCCATGTTTACGCCGCTCGGGCAGTCTTACCGAGCATGCTGGCTCGGGGCGGAGGCTACCTGTTGCAGACGGTGTCGGCGGCAGGATTGCTGTCGCAGATTGGCTCGGCTCCCTACAGCGTCAGTAAACATGGTGCGCTTGCGTTTGCTGAGTGGTTGTCGATCACTCACGGGGATCAAGGCCTCAAGGTGTCCGCGCTTTGCCCGATGGGTGTGCGCACCAACATGCTCAAGAAGGCTGAGTTTGGCGGGAGCTCGTTCCTGCTCGATACAGCGCTCGAACCGGAACAGGTAGCTGACTTCGCCATCAAGGGATTGGCCGAGGAGAAGTTCCTTATCCTGCCTCACCCTGAAGTTGCCGAATATTTCCTGCGAAAAGCAAGCGACTACGATCGCTGGCTTCGCGGGATGCGGCGCCTGCAGGCTACAACTCCGCTCCTGAAGGAGGTTGTCCAAAGGCGCGACTCCTGCGCCTAAGTTCGCATTGGACACGAATCGCTTATGAGCACCGTGCACTCGCTGGGCTCGCAGCCCAAGGGACTCGGGTTTCTCTTGGAAGAGATCGCTGCCCCGGACATTTTCACTCCCGAAGACTTGACCGAAGAACATCTGGCAATCGGCCGCATGGTGGATGAGTTCTGGGCGAAGGAGGTTGAGCCGAACCTTCCCGCAATTCGCCAGAAGACCCCAGGGCTGGCCCTGCAAATCCTTCGCAAATCCGCTGAATTGGGCCTGACCGGCATCTCGATCCCAGAACCGTATGGGGGGATGGAGATGGATTTGCCATCTCTCATGGTGGCCGGCGAACACATGGGGCGCGATGGCTCCTATGCAAGTTGGTACTCAGCTCATACCGGGATTGGCACCTTGCCGATCGTTTACTTCGGAAATGAACGGCAGAAGAAGAAGTATCTCCCAAAACTTGCGAAGGTCGAATTGCTCGCTGCCTATGCGCTTACCGAGCCGCTGGCTGGTTCCGATGCCCTTGCGGCGCGGACCCGCGCCGACCTCAGCCCGGATGGATCTCACTACATTTTGAATGGACAGAAGATGTGGATCACCAACGGGGGATCTGCCGATCTGTTCACTGTTTTCGCCAAGGTAGGAGGCGAGAAGTTCACCGCTTTTTTGGTCGAGCGCAGTTTTCCAGGCGTAAGCAGCGGAGCGGAAGAACACAAGATGGGGATGAGCGGCAGTTCTACCACCGCGGTTTATTTCGATAACGTACGGGTGCCGGTCGAAAACGTTCTCGGCGAGATCGGCCGCGGGCACATCATCGCCTTCAACATCCTTAACATTGGACGGCTGAAGCTAGGGCCCGGCTCCTTGGGCGGCGCTAAGAACGTCTTGGCCATCAGCATCAAATACGCCAAGCAGCGCAAAGCATTTGGACATGTGATCGCGGACTTCGGAGCCATTCAGCACAAGCTGGCGGAGATGGCCATACGCATTTACGCCGCCGAGTCGATGACCTGGCGTGTGGTCGGGCTGATTGAAAGCAGGCTGCAGTCGCTTCGATCTGAGCATTCCGACACGGCACACCAGGAGATGAAAGCCCTGGAGGAATATGCTGCCGAGTGTTCGATGGTCAAAGTGTATGCCTCCGAAATGCTCGACTACGTTGTCGACGAAGGCGTGCAGATCCATGGCGGTTATGGCTACCACCAGGATTATGCGGTCGAGCGAGCCTACCGCGACGCACGGATCAATCGTCTTTTTGAAGGAACCAACGAGATCAATCGCCTGCTGATTACTGGGATCCTGCTGAAGCGGGCTGCTCGTGGCGACTTGGTGCTCATGCCGGCCGTGCAGTCAATTCTGGCCGTGCGACCAACCTCAAGTGCAAAAAGCGCAGACGAACCAACCCGTTGCATACAGAATGCAAAGCAAATTGGCCTGCTGGCTATTGGGGCTGCTTATCAGAAGTATGGCCCCGACATGCCGAAGCAACAAGAAATCATCATGAGCATTTCCGACATCTTGATGGAAATCATGGCAATGGAATCGGCGTGGTTGCGGAGCCGTAAGCTGAAACGTTCGCCAGCGCGTACGACTGCCGCCGATATGACAGCCGTGCTCATGTCTGAAGGTACCGATCGTATAGAAGCACTGTGCAGGGCCGTTCTCGGCCACTGCCTCACAGGCGATGCACAAAGCCGCGCTATATCGACTCTGCACGAACTGGCTGACTGCTCGCCGGTGGATACCATCGCGCTGCGGCAGGAGATTGCGGGTCGTCTTATTGCAGCGGAGCGCTATGTAACGGAGTAATGCTGGCGCTCTCTCTTGCTTGCGAGCACTCTCCTGAACCGCTCTCGCGGTCGGCACGCTCAGGGGAACGGTCCCGCCCCAAAAAGCAAGCAGGGTGGAAAGGCACCCGAACGGATGCCTTCCCACCCTGGCTGTCGTTAGAGACCAGTTCCAGTGAGAGTTACCACTTGTGAAGTCGCAGGAGCTGCAACGTTCACCTGCAACGTTGCATTCTTTGTACCTCGCGAAGTGGGCGCAAATGTGACATTCACCGTACAACTCGCTCCAGCGGCCAGGGTCGTGCCGCAGGTGTTGCTCTGAGTGAACTGGTTGGCGTTTCCGCCGGCCAGCCGGATCGTGCTGATTGCCAGAGCGACAGTCCCGGTATTGGTGACGGTTATCACCTGGGCCGGACTCGTCGTATTTCTGGGGATGCTCCCAAAAGCCAACGTACCCGGCGCAACCGTGAAGGTCGGCACGATTACCGAGCCAGTGAGCGCGACCGACTGTGAAGCCAGCGGAGCTGCGAAGCCGATCGTCAGGGTTGCAGTCTTTGTGCCTGCACTGGTCGGGGTAAATGTCACATTGATGGTGCAACTCGCGGCAGGCCCCAAGAGCGCCGGGAATGCACCGCAGTTATTGGACTGCGCAAACTGGCTGCTGAGTCCATTGATGCTGTTGATTGTGAGCGGCGACGTACCCGTGTTTGTGACAGTTACGGCCTGCGCGCCGCTTGTGACGTTCAGTGCACTGCTGAAGGTCAGCGAACTCGGTGACACGATCGCGATTGGGCTGACGCCGGTACCGCTCAACGCCACCGACTGCGGGCTCGTGGGATCGGAATCGACGAAAGTCACCGCGGCGTTGCGAACGCCGACCGCGGTTGGCCGGAACCTCACATTGATGGTGCAGATCCGCCCTGCGCGCAGGCTGGTGCCGCAGGTATTGTTACTCAATGTGAAGTCACCGGGATTCACTCCCGTCAGTGTGATGCTGGTGATCGCCAGATTCGAGGTACTTACATTGCTCAGCGTAAGCGTTTGAAGCGCGCTGTTTGTATTAAGCACTTGATTTCCGAATGCCAGCAAAGCGGTTGGGCTAATGCTGACTCCACTTGCCGTTCCGGCCAGCGATACGGTCAAGGTCGGATGCACGGGGTCGGAAGTGCTGAGTGTTAGCGTCCCGGAGCGAGCGCCCGCGCTCGTGGTCGGCAAGAAGGTCACGTTAATCGAACATGAGCTTCCTGTCGCCAGGCTCGCGCCGCAATTGTTGGTCTGCAGAAAGTCTCCAAGGTTGGAAACAATGCTGCTCACGATGAGGGGTGCCGTTCCGGTATTCGATAAGGTAACCACCTGGGCTGTACTGGGGGTTCCTATGACCTGGATACCGAACGTTAACGAGGCTGGCGAGACAGTTGCGATGGGTGCTGTTCCACTGCCACTCAGTGAGACTGAGAAGAGCGGATTCACCGGATCGCTGTTGCTGATGGCAAGCGTGGCCACCCTGGGGCCGGTAGCGAGGGGCTTGAACGTGATGCTGATTGTGCAACTCGAGGCGGCTGCTACGGCTGCGCCACAAGTATTAGTCTGCGCGAAGTCACCGGCATTTCCGCCCGTGATCGCGATGCTGTTGAGATTCAGAGGCGAGCTCCCTGAATTCGAGAGCGTAACCGTCTGGGGCGTGCTTGCTGAGTTGATGAGTTGACCTGCGAAGGTCAGCGAGGCGGGTGTGACGCCGATGATCGGAGAAACGCCCGAGCCCGTCAGCAGGACGCTTAAGACAGGATTGACGGGGTCGTTGGTGCTGACCGCTATCGATGCCGTCTTGGGACCTGTGGCTGCCGGACCGAAAGTGACGCTGATCGTGCAGGTTGAGGCCACTGCGACCGTCCCGCCACATGAATTCGCGAGCACGAAATCACTGGCATTCGCGCCGGCGAGTGCGATGCTCACAACCTTCAGGGCTGCGGCCCCCGTATTCGAGAGCGTCACCGATTGAGCTGGACTCGAGGTGTGAATGAGCTGGTCGGCAAACACGAGTGTTGCCGGCGCAACCGAAGCAACCGGGGGGAGCCCGACCTGGGCGGTCGCCCAAGACGAAACACCGTTGCCGCTGAATGCACGCACCCTGTAGTAGTACAGCGGAACAGTGCCGCTAGGCGTGTCGCTGAAGACGACATTGCCTCCCACGCCGTACGGGGCAGGGAGGTTATTGGCCGGCAGTGTCGCCGACACCATGTTGACGGTGAAGCCGGCATCTTCTGCCCGTTGCCAGTCGAAGCCAGTTTCACTCGCGGAATTGTCAGTGAAGGACAGCGCGACCGTTCCCGCGCCCGCGGTCGCAACGAAGTTCGATGGGGCCGGTGGCGGAACCTGGAGAACCATCGGCCGCATCATGTCGTTTTCTTCATGACCCAGCAGATGGCAATGCCACACATACTCCCACCCAAAGTTCGTCGTGTGATTGATCTGATCCGCATTGCCCCCGGTACCGGTTAGAAGCGACATCATGGGATCAAAGACATCCGCCGGCATTGTCACGTCGGCAGGGCGGATACTGTCGGGAACCGGCCAGGGAAGATTCTGTGACATGGGTCTTAGTGCCACAAAATCGATCTCGAGCGGATTCATCCGAACCGTTTCCCTCCAGCCGATCTCATTGGCATCGGGTGGCCGGTTAGTGCCGTCCCATCCGATGCGGTTGAGCAATTGCACGTTGAACAGATGGAAGTGGATGGCATGGGTATCGACGCCATTGTGTGTGATCTTCCAGATCTGGGTTCCGTCGCCCAAGGTACCGACGGGTTGTCCCGAAACGCCGTTGGAGTCGGTAAGGATCTCTGTCGGCGGATCGACGTAGCCCAAGGGTATCGTGGTCTGGGTATTGAAGTTGGTGAAGGGCAATTCAGTTCCCAGGGTAGCGTTCATCCGCCCATAGTCCAGCTCGAACAGTTCCTGGATGGTTTTGTCGAGCAGGGTTAAGGTTACCGGCGCGGTTGGCGTAAAGGGCGCGACCGGCATAATCGGGGCAAAGGTTGCCTGGTAGTCCTGAAGTCGCAGGTACTTGTTGGGGAAGGATTGTCCGGAGGGTAAGTAAGCGCTGGAATAGGCAGCTTCCGGCACCAGCGGCGCAGGCTGGGTAGCTTGGAAAGCTTGCGGAAGGGCCGCGGTCAGCGCGGTTACGTTGTACGGGGCAGAGGCTGGCCCCTGAACCACAATCTGCATGATGGTTCGGGTATTTGGTCCAAAGCCCGCAATGGTGGAAGGTGCGCCGCCCACGCCAGTCAAGTCCGGATCGCCCGTGTAGTAATCGTAACGGGGGTCGAATGCCGGAACAGGCGCGGGTGAGTCATTGTAGAGAATCAGCGTCTGACCCGCAAAAGCGGAGAAGTCGACGATAACATCGGCGCGCTCGGCAGGTCCCAGGAACAGCGATTTGTAAGAGACATTCGTAACCGTGATGCTCCGCCGCGCGTACTCATATCCCACCGGGGTAGGAGGAATCACGGCTGGATTCACCAGGAAGCCGGCTTCGGTTCCTATCTGAATCCACGATGGACCCGCAGTGGCAGGATCCGGCACGCCTCCGTCTCTGCCATCGGTCGGCCAGTAGATCGGCCAACCTGGAGTTGGTACGGCAGGCACCATTTTCACTTCAGTATTCGTTCTCCCGTCCACGGTGGTGACCGTGGGATCAGCCTTGAACAATGAGAGGTTCAGAGTCCGATCATTGCCGGCATTCAGAATTCGGAGGCGAACAGGGGCCGCAGGAACGGTCACGGTCGGATACGCGGTTCCATTCACCAGCGGAGTGTCCAGGAAGGCTTCCGGCGTAAGGGACGCGATACTTCCAGTGGCAGCGTCAGGATTGAGAGTATTCGGAAATCCGGGGCAGGTCTCGGTCGGAATCGCTGTCGTCGGACAAGGCACAGATCCATGTACGAGGCCACCGTCTCCGGGGCGTTGGCTCAGCGTCATCGGAGGCCAGAACCACATGCCATAGTCCCAGCGTCCCATCGCGTTCATGGAACTGCCGTCGGGGTTGTCCGGCCATTGGTTCGTCATGTAAACGTGCGGGAACCAAAGGCTGCCGGTGCCACCCCACAAAGTTGTATCCCAAGTCGGATCCTGCTGGGCGAGCGTAGCCAGCGATGCAAATGCGGCAGCGCCGCTTCCAGTTGCACTGCTGTCCGTGATTACGACGTCGGGAGGAGCGGAACAGCTGCCACCATTGGTCAGCGTGATGCTGACGATGCTGTTCGGGAACACTGTCCCAAAACCATTCGTGGTATTGCCGATCACGGGCGTCGCGGTTGGGTAAACGCTGCAGCTGCCATTCACAAAGCCAACGGTCGTGGTGCCCGCCGTGTAATTGGAACCTGAAGAGAGAACAGCAACGCTATACACCGGCGCTGTTGCCGGATTCGGCGGCACGAAAGTTTTATCTTGGATAATTAGAGGAATCTGCGTTGACGGTATGACTCCCGCCTGCACCAGGGCTGCTTCTTGCGAATCCTGGAGTAAGTACCCGCCTGCTTCACCAACATAGACATTCAGTCGCGTGATGCCATAGGAATGATCGTGATAGAACATCAGCCGTGCACTTTGCTGGTTCGTGTAGTAAAAGGTCATGGAACCCGGGCCAGGGTCATTGCTCAGGCCAGGGGGAACGTCATTCGGCCAACAGCTGGTTGTGACCGTTGCACTACATTGAGGTACCGGAACAACTTTCCCGCTGCCGTCAAAAAACATGTCTGGTACGAACTGCGTGCTGACCCCTCTGGGATGAGAGGTCGACGCGAAATCTCCGGCGGGAACGGTCCACTGGTGCGGAGTTCCGTCGCTGATCCACGGAGTGTTGCCCCCGTGAAGATGCAGAGTAGCGCGGTTTTCCAGATAGGGTTGGCCATCTGGGCCCATGCCTGCCCCCATCACGGTTTTATCTACCGGAATGAAAAGGTCGCCACCTTGACCTGCGGGCAGCATGTTCGTGAACTTGATTCGCACTGGGACATCGCGCTGGGCAATGATCAGCGGTCCCAGGTAGTGCGGGGACATCGGAGTGGGCGCATTGAGCTGAACATAGCCTCGTAGGGTAGTGGGGGGCAGGTCGGCGTGCATCTTCTCCTGGTATTGCACCACCGCGATTTCGTAATAGTCCGAGCCCGGGAACGTAGTCTGGTCTGGAATTGCGACCGGGATTTGTTGTCCCAGGTCATTCGGCGAATTGAGACCGGGTAAGCTGTCCACGAACTTCCTGATCCCGGTACCGGGTACAACGGCAGTCACGTTGCCAAGCGTGTCGGTGGTGACGGCTGGAAGCGGGCTGTTGGCGTAATTGGGAGACGTGCCGAAATACAGCTGGTCCAACGTCAGTCCTGCAGTTGCGGCAGCAGCCTGAGGGCCCGCATTGCCTTGGGTTAGAACATTTGCTTGCTGTTTCGGTGCAGCATGGCGCAGTTTCGCACGGCGGCGCGCCGCAGACGCAGCGGCAGCCTTTCTCTGCTGTATGGTTGTGCCCCTCATCTTGGAGGCGGGATGCTTTTGGACCGTCTGTGAGTTAGCGGCGAGTGGCGCTGCAACTAGTGTAGTGCGTCATAAGTAACAACCGTTATAATTCCGCCCTCGTCTAATAGGCAGGAGACCCCGTGGATGCGGATCGCCCCTGCCATCAGCTTGAGTTCGGAGCAGCAAGCCACCTT
>Ga0126373_10000128_pt1 | contig 53530 bp, 55 predicted proteins | sample PanSoiMetPlot_11_FD_92545 | JGI IMG/M metagenome (GOLD analysis project Ga0126373, IMG submission 92545) | Tropical forest soil microbial communities from Panama - MetaG Plot_11 | ecosystem: Environmental > Terrestrial > Soil > Tropical forest > Bulk soil | place: Panama | collected 2016-02-17 | reverse complement strand
GACAGGGACAGGGACTACGACCGGCACGAGCACGGATTGCGCATCCTCCGTGCCGACTACGGAGTAGAAGGTCAGTTTGTGGATGTCACAGAAACCTTACGTAGCCGGATGGACGACGGCCGCATCTCCGTGCGAGTCGACAACTACACCCTCGGTGTTGATCCAGCGCCAGGCGTTCACAAATATCTGCGGGTGGATTATGTCTTCCGGGGCGAACGGCGCAACGTCATGGTCGACGAAAAGACCTTCCTGCAACTGCCCTAGATATCGGCAAACTTGCCAAATGATCAGCGGCTCATGCCGAGTGAGCCGCTGATTCTACCTATACCCACTTCCGGATTGCGCGTAGTGCCCTCATTTGCGTTTGAGAGCTTCCAACTCCTCGAGTGTGCGTGGCCAGTCTGACCCTAGCAATCGCGACAAACTCCGGTCCGCCAGGACTTTCCCGCCGGTCTGACATCGCGCACAGTAGTTGGTCTCCTTGTCGGCATAACGGATCCGCAGCACCTTGTCTCCGCAACGCGGACAAGCTTGCCCATAGCGCCCGTGTACTGCCATGTCCGGTCGAAAGGCAGTCACTCCCTCCGGAAACTCGTTCTCGGCCTCAACCACAAGCCGGTCGATCCAGACACGTAAAGTTGCACGCGTCGCCTCAAACAGCCGCTTCCACTCTTCGGGTCTAAGCTTCTGGGTCAGTGCTACGGGTGAGAGTTGTGCCGCATGCAGAATCTCATCGGAATACGCATTGCCGATACCGCTCAGCAGTCGCGGATCGGTAAGCGCCCTCTTCAGGGTATGATTCTCTGCCGTCAGCACGCTACGAAACGAATCGAGATCAGCTGTAAATACGTCGATGCCGCCTGCATCCAACGACGCCAGGTTCTGTTCCCCGCGAATCACGTGCAACGAAGCTCGCCGTTTGCTCCCTGCCTCGCTAAGAAGCAGCGAGCCATCCGAAAAATCCAATGCTGCCAGATTCTGACGCCCACCGAGCTTGGCGTCGCGTTTTTTCCAATGGAGACGTCCTGCAATCATAAGGTGTAACACCAGCCACAAATCTCCATGTACGCCGATCGCGATGCGTTTCCCGACCCGTCGCAGCTTCTCCACGACTCTTCCCTCTACACTCGAGAGTGCAGGCTCGACCGTCCTCAACAAAAAGGGACTTCCCAGCCGCACGCGCTCGAGTGTTTGACCGAGAATTCGTTTCTCGAGCGCTCTGATGTAGGCCGTGATATCCGGCAACTCAGGCATATGGGGTGCCCCCATTTCTCGCTGCATTTGCGAGCAGTGGGATATCTATCAGATTGCGTCAATGGAGTCGTGTTTGCAAACTCGGCCCCGATCGCGCTTTGGCGCTCGAACTTTTCGACTGGCCCCATTGACTCGCGCGCTCACTTGGGAGTAAATTGCCAACCGTTCTGGGAATTCTGGGGAAAATGACGCGCACAGCACGGCGTGTGGGGATAGTTCTCTTTCAGCTCGGCGGACCCGACACGCTGGAAGCAATTGAACCATTCCTTTACAACCTATTCTGCGATCCCGATATCATTGACTTCCCTTTCGCTCGTATTGGACGTAAGCCCCTGGCCAAGTTAATCTCGACCACGCGTGCCCGCAAGGTGCAGCATCACTATTCGACTATTGGCGGAGGCTCGCCCATCCGCCGCCATACCGAGCGCCAGGCGCGAGCGCTAGAACACGAGTTACGCGGCCAAGGCATTGATGCACACTGTTTTGTCGCCATGCGCTACTGGCACCCTTTCACGCGTGAAGCAATCATTCAACTCCAGGCCGCCGGGTGCGAGGAGATTGTTCTGCTCCCGATGTACCCGCAGTATTCTTCCACCACGACCGGCTCGAGCCTGAATGAATGGAACCGGCTCTACCACGACGATATTCCTGTTCATTGTGTTGAGACGTTTTATCGCAATCCGAGGTACCTCGATTCTGTGGTCGAGAAAGTAAATGAAGCGCTTGCCCGCTTTTCAAATCCAGCTCAACCGGAAATCCTTTTCAGCGCTCACAGCATTCCAATATCGGTAGTGGAAAAAGGCGATCCCTATCCACGCCAGATCGAAGACACCGTGCGGCTCGTCATGGAACGGGGCGGATGGTGCAACCCGCACCGTCTCTGCTACCAGAGCAAAGTCGGCGCCAGCCGCTGGCTCCAGCCCTCTCTGACGCACACGCTGAGGCAGCTCGCGTCTGAAAAGGCTCACGAGGTCTGTATCGTCCCCATCGCTTTTGTTTCCGACCACGTCGAGACTTTGGGAGAGATCGATCACGAGGCCCGCCATCTCGCGCGACAACTTGGCTTTACGCAGTTCGAGATGAGCGCGGGGCTCAACGATTCTCCAAAGTTCATACATGCGCTGGGCCAGATCGTGCATGATGCTCTCGCACAAGTAGTACCTTTATCTATACGGCTTTGCACTCATGGGAGGAAGTTGGCGGAGCCACAGTACGCGGCGGCCGCCGGGTTAGATTAGGGCCAGTGAGACAAAAGGAGGAGGGATTCATGGCGGAGTTGGAGACCGATAAGGTCAATCCGAATCCGGAAGCGGCCAAGACGCCGGCCAAACCCACTGTCGATGCCACCAAGTACGTTGGCACACCGGCAGTGGGCACCTCGAAAGCAGCCGCCGCTGGCGGTGTCGCCGGAACCGCGCCCTTCACCGAGATTGACCGCAAACGCCGCCGTTTTGTATGGACCATGGTCACCGGATTCCTCGTGGCCTGGTTCCTGGCTTTCTTTCGCTTCTTTCTGCCCCGCACGCTTTTCGAACCCAACACTGTATTCAAGATCGGCTATCCGTCGGAGTTCGCCCTCGGTGTCGATACCAAGTTCCAGCAGAAATATCGCATCTGGGTGGATCGCACTCCCGACCGCCTCTTCGTGATTTACGCGCGCTGCACGCATCTAGGCTGTACTCCCGACTGGAAACCGAGCGAAAACAAATTCAAGTGCCCTTGCCACGGCAGCGGCTACGACAGCGAAGGAGTGAACTTCGAAGGCCCGGCCCCCCGTCCGATGGATCGCGCCCACATCGAACTGGCTCCCGACGGCCAGATTTTGGTTGATACCTCCAAGCTCTATTCATGGCCCAAAGGACAACCCAGCCGCTTCAACGACCCAGGAGCGTTCTTAACCGGAGTATAGGTGTGGCGCGGGCGTCCCCGCCCGCGTGATGCCGAAGAAGAACTCATATGGCAGAAGAAAACAAAACGAACGGCAGCAAGGTCACAACCAACGCCTCCGGCCCGGGCTCGAACGGAAAAAATGGGAAGGTTGGACTCCTCGAAAAAGTCACGACCACAGTCAAAGAGGACGTTCAAGCCCTCAAGACCGACATCCCCACCAAAGCCAAGGAACAGATCGATGGTCTGAAAGATCCGACGAAGACCCAGGTCTACACCTCGATCTTCCGCCATAAACACGACGACACGCCGCGGAACCGTGCTCTCGGCGTGTTATCGAATGTGTTCCTGCATCTGCACCCGGCGAAGATTAACCGCGATGCGGTCCGTTATAGCTACACCTGGGGCATGGGCGGGATCACCTTCTATCTCTTCATCATCCTGACCTACACCGGCGTGCTCCTGATGTTCTATTACCACCCCAGCAAGGTGCAGGCCTTTCGCGACGTTCTTTACCTCGAGCACGACGTCCCCTTCGGGAAAATCCTGCGCAACATGCATCGCTGGGCAGCCCACCTCATGGTGATCGCCGTCTGGCTTCACATGTTCCGCGTTTTTCTCACGGGCTCGTATAAGAAGCCGCGGGAATTCAATTGGAACATCGGTGTTCTGCTGTTGGTGTTCACGCTCCTGCTGTCGTTTACCGGATACCTGCTGCCCGACGATCAACTCGGATTCTGGGCCGTCACGGTCGGCACCAACATGGCGCGCGCGACTCCAATGCTGGGTCACGAAGGTCCCTTCGGCGCGCAGTTAGGTATGACGCCGTATAACGACGTCCGCTTCGGATTGTTAGGTGGATCAATCGTCGACGCCAACGCCCTGTTGCGCTCCTATATCTGGCACTGCATTGGCATCCCGATCGTAGCCAGCGTTCTAATGATCGTCCACTTCTGGCGCGTAAGAAAAGACGGCGGCATCTCGGGTCCGGCCCCCGTCATGCTGCAGGAAGAAGCCGACAAGCCAAGAAGAGGCCCGAAAGCCGCGGGCGAGTGATTCGTAGAGACGTTGCTTGCAACGTCTCTGCCCACAGCGGCAGATGTGCAGGTGGCAAGAAGAGACGTGGCAAGCTACGTCTCCACAAGGCGATTGCTTAGGAATCTCTATGGACTGGCGACAACTCTGGGAAATCTGCTCCGCGCCCGACAACGTCCCCATCGTGGGCCTGATTCCGCTACTCATTTTCTACATTTATCTCGCGTGGAAGCAGGCGCACGCCAACGATGTGCTGATCGGTCAACTCGAAGCCGATCCGGCGATGGCCAAAACCCATCATCGCAAGACCTGGCCCTTCAAACCCGGATGGCAAAAAGAAGTCCACGTCTGGCCGTTTCTCCTGAGGATCGAGTTTCTTGCCGCCATCATTATCACCATCATTCTGATGGTCTGGTCCATCACTCTCAACGCGCCACTGGAAGAACCCGCCAACCCCAACCTCACGATGAATCCTGCAAAAGCGCCGTGGTACTTCCTCGGACTGCAAGAGATGCTCGTCTACTTCGATCCCTGGATCGCCGGCGTGGTCATGCCGACGATGATCATCATCGGACTGATGGTGATTCCCTACATCGACACCAACCCACTAGGCAGCGGCTATTACACGTGGAAGCAGCGCAAATTCTCGATCGCCACATTTCTTTTCGGCTTCATCATTCTCTGGGTCGCAATGATCATCATCGGCACATTCATCCGCGGCCCGGGATGGCAATGGTTCTGGCCTGGCCAGACCTGGGACCACAACCGGTTGATCTACGAGGTCAATCGCGATTTGCCCGACATCTTCGGGATCACGTCGAACCTCGGCAAAGGCATCTTCGGCGCAGTCGTAGTTGGCGGATTTTATCTGCTGGGCGGCGGTGCCGTGTATTCCCTGTTCCGCCGCAAGATGCCAAAAGATTTCCAGCGCATGAGCCTGCTGCAGTTTTCGCTGATGGCGTTTCTGTGGCTCACCATGGTAGCTCTGCCTCTAAAGATGGCACTGCGACTGCTGTGGCACATCAAGTACGTGTGGATTACACCGTGGTTCAACGTTTAACAGCCGGCGCTGGTCGTCTGTCGTTAGCCGTTAGCCAAATGCGTCACGTCGCCAAGGGTTTTGCGAACGACCAGCGACGACGACGATTTTTGGCCACTGATCACTGACCATTGAGGTCTCGATGCCTGACAAACCCATCCCCGAGCAGGATCCCATCACGGGCAAGTCGTACGCCGTGCATTACCTGATTGCGACGATCATCCTTGTCATCACATTGTTCTGGGCCTTGTGGGACGAAGCCTGGGGGCAGCGCCCGTGGAAGGCATTCCAGGAACAATTCAAGCAGCGCTACAGCGCGTTGCTGAATAGCGCGCGCACCAAGTCTCAGGACGCCGAAAAAGGCATCGCCAAGGACCAGGAGTACGCCGATCTTTCTGCCGCAGTGAAAAAAGCCACGGAAGATTCCGCTTCTGCGGCCAAAACCGCCCGCGAGAAACTCGACGACGCCAGTGCCCGCCTGCTCGCCGTGCAGAGCGTATTCACCGACCGCCGCGCCTACGTCAACGCCCTGACCTACGAACTCGAAACCAGCGAGAGCGCATCGTCGAAGGCCAGCAAGCAGAAGGACATCGACAAATACAAAGCCGAGCAGGCCACGGTCGAATTCCCCGACGGCACAACGAAGAAATACACCTTCGAAGAGCTTGAGAAAACCTACAACGACATCCGCGACGAACGTACGAAGCTGAGCCTTGAACTGGGCGATGTCCTCAAGCCAGTCACCGCAGCCCGCGCCAAGCTGGACGAATACGTGACCGATCACATGGTGGATCTCACACCCGCGCAGATCGACGGTCTGAAGAAGAAGGTTTCCGACTGGGATCCAAAGATCGTCCAGATCAACGTCGCCGAAGCCAATATCGTCGACCGCTGCGAATCATGCCACATGGGAGCGCGGGAGCCCCTGAAGATCACTGCTGCAGCGTTGACTCCGAAGGGCGAAAAGAAACCGGATGAGTACGCGAATGCCTTCGTGAGCCATCCCCTGCCAGAACTGCTCAATATTCACGACCCTGACAAGTTCGGCTGCTCGCCGTGCCACCAAGGCAATGGCCGTGCCACTACGAGCATGGAGAAGGCTCACGGCAACTATGAACACTGGCTTTGGCCGCTGTTTCCGAAAGAAAACGCCCAGGCTGGATGCCAAACCTGCCACTCCGCTGACATGGTCCTGGTGAGCGGCGACGTGCAATTTGCGACTATCAATGCCGGCAAGGATCTCTTCCGCCAGCGTGGATGTAACGGCTGCCATAGGTATGAAGGGTACGACAAGGAACCTGAAGATCTGAACAATATCGGCCAGCAGATCAAACAAATCGAGACCGAGAAGAAAGACAATCTCAAGCAAGCCGCCTACGTGATGAAGCTGGCGGACGCCGCCGAAAGCAACCAAGAGGCGAACGAACTCAATCAGGAGGCTGTCGATCTTCGCGTCGCCAACAGCAAGCTCGATGGCCGCCTGCAACAGCTCGATTTCCAGTCCCACAGCCTGATGCAGGACATGAAGAAGATCGGGCCCAACCTGAAAGACGTCCGCCTGAAGCTCAACAAGAACTGGATTCCCGTCTGGCTGAAAAAGCCCACCGACTTCCGGCCCACGACCAAGATGCCGAACTTCCGCTTGAGCGATCATCAAATTCAGGCGATCTCGGCGTTCATCTGGCAGTCGGGATTCACCGACTCGTTACCCAAGCACAAACCCGGCAATGCCGACCACGGCAAGGAACTCTTCGAGTCTCGTGGATGTCTCGCCTGCCACTCGATCGGCGAAGGCGACCAGATGAAGGGCGGAACCTTCGCCGCGAATCTCACTCGCGTCGGTGAGAAGGCGAACTATGATTATCTCGTTCGCTGGATCCACAACGCCCGCGAGCGCACCCGTCCTTATTGCCCATACGAGAAAAAAGACATAGGCCCTGAGGATTACGCGAAGAAGGGACTTCCCTACCAGTGGGATCTCGCGCACAGTAAGTGCCCCAACGACGGTCATGAATTGCAAGTCCAGAACATGACCGTGATGCCGAGCCTCCGACTGGCTCCTGAAGACGCGGAAGATATCGCCACGTACCTGATCTCGCAGAAGAAACAGGAACCGTCCGCTTACGCCGACGCGTCTTTTATGGACGATCCGAAGTTGAAGGAGGAAGGCAAGAAGTGGGTGCGTCACTTCGGCTGTGCCGGATGCCACGAGATCGCCGGCTTCGAAGATGAAGGCCGTATCGGCACGGAGCTGACTTTCGAAGGCAGCAAACCGATCGAGCGCCTCGACTTCGCGCTCTCGACCGAACCCTCACAGCGCGGCGGCAAAGACTCCGAGCCGATCAAGGACAAGGAAGATCTGGCGCGCCTACCCGACGGCCCTGCGAACAAGCCCTGGTACAACCACAAAGGATTTTTCGAGCACAAGCTCGCCGAACCCAACGTCTATGACGCGGGCATGGTAAAGGGCGAAACCGAAGCCCTCCGCATGCCCAACGTGCACCTCACAAAAGATCAGGTGCTCGATCTGACCACGTTCCTCATGGGCAGCCAGGAAACTTCCCTTCCCACCAGCTATCAGTACAAACCCGGCGACACTCGCCGCGACATTCAGGAAGGCTGGTGGGTCGTCAGGAAATACAACTGCATGGGATGCCACCAGTTCATCCCCGGCCAGCAAACCATCCTGATGACACTGCCGCAGTATCAGGACGCACAGGAGCAACTGCCCCCCAAGCTTCTGACCGAGGGCGCGCGTGTCGATCCCGAGTGGCTGCGAAAGTTCCTCTCGAACCCTGCGTTGAACACCGCTGATACGAACCGTAACGGCGTGCGCCCCTATCTCAAAGTCCGCATGCCAACGTTTTCGTTCTCAGATAATGAGCTTCGCAAACTGGTCCGCTTCTTTGAAGCGCTCTCGCAGCAGCCGCTCCCGTATATTCCGGAGCAGGTGCCAGTGCTCACCGCGAAGGAAACCGACATGGCGCGCAGCCTGTTCTCCAGCACAGCCGCTCCGTGCCTGAAGTGTCATGCGACCGGCGATCCCGCGCATGACAAGATCGCCACAGCACCGAATTTCCTGCTGGCAAAGGAACGGCTGAAGCCCGACTGGGTGGAGCGCTGGATCACCGATCCGCAGGCGGTCAGCCCTGGAACGTCGATGCCGTCGGGCCTGTTCCGGCAGCAGAATAATCAATGGGTCTTCGCCGGCCCTACTCCGCCAACTTTCAATGGCTACGAGGGGGATCATCGCAAGCTGCTCACCGATTACATCTTCCAGCTAACACCGGAAGAGCAGCGCCGCGTCGCCGCGTCGATGCCACGCGCCACAGCCGCTGTCCCCCGCACAGGCACGAGGAAGCAGGCTTCCGTTCAAGCGCAGAGCGCATCTACTGGAGGTTCGCGTTAAAATCTCGGCAAAGGATTCCTCGAGTCGCCGTCATTTCCGCTCCGGCTCGTTTAAAAGGAATGGCAGTGCAAATTACAGAAAGGGCGACATCATGAATCGTAAACGTTGGATCATCCTCCCTGTCGGCGTGCTGGCACTCTGCGCACTGTTGGCTCTCGGGGCGTGCAGCAAGAAAGAGAACACCGAACAGTCCAGCAACAGCGCGGAGCAGCCTGCACAACCTGCACCGGCCGCTACTCCCATCGATCCCTCCACAGTGGCAACCGTCAACGGCACCGTCAAATTTGAAGGCACGGCGCCCAAGGCCGCCAAGATCGACATGAGCCAGGACCCAGGCTGCAAAGGCACCAATCAAGCTGAAACCGTCGTGGTCGATAACGGAGACCTCGCCAATGTCTTCGTCTACGTGAAGGACGGACTCGGCAATCGGAGCTTCGACGTGCCCAAAGATCCGATCGTCCTCGATCAAAAGGGATGCCAGTATCATCCTCACGTTCTCGGCGTAATGGCAGGCCAGACGGTTCAGATCAAGAACGACGATCCCACCACGCACAACATCCATCCCACGCCGAAAGACAACCGCGAGTGGAACGAGTCGCAGCCACCGTCCTCTCCCGCTCTCGAGAAGACCTTTGCGCGCGAAGAGATCATGCTTCCGGTGAAATGTAACCAGCACCCGTGGATGAAAATGTACGTCAACGTGATGAAGAGCCCGTTTTTCGCCGTGACCGATAAGAGCGGCAAATACGAGATCAAAGGATTGCCGCCCGGAGATTACACCATCGCCTTCGTCCACGAAAAGCTAGGCGAGCAGGACCAGAAGGTGACGGTCGCCCCGAAAGATACAAAAACGGTGGACGCGAGCTTCAAAGCCGCCGGAGAGTGACCCGCGAAGAAACCAGAAAGGGTGCCCCACTTCTGGCCGATTTTGCCAGAAGTGGGATCTTCGAACGCGGGCATCCTCACGCGTCCACTATCCTCGTCTTTCACTCTGCTAAAATATCGTGTTAGTCAGAGTTCGTCTGAAATTTTTGCGGCTTACTCCAGTGGAAGAAGATGGTTCCGCCGTCCCCAAGGGGCCCCAGTCTGAACTCCATCATCAATCCCACGTACAATCGCGGCCTCCACCGCTTTGCACTCATTCTCGCCATCTGGACTTTTCTGCTGATCATCGCCGGAGCGCTCGTCACCAGCAACGACGCGGGACTATCAGTGCCGGACTGGCCGACTTCGTTTGGCTCCCTCTACAAGATCCCGAGACTCGTCGGCGGAGTAAAGTTCGAGCACACGCATCGCATGATCGCCCAGGTCGCGGGTCTGCTGACGATCGTTCTCGCCGTCTGGACATGGCGCGCCGAAAAGCGCCGCTGGATGCGGATCCTCGGCTGGGGTGCCCTCGCCACCGTCCTCGCGCAAGGCGTTCTTGGCGGTCTCACCGTTCTCTTCTTCCTGCCGCCGCCCATCTCCTCGGCTCACGCCGCGTTAGCCCAAACATTCTTCTGCATCGCCGTCGCGATGGCGGTCTTCACCGGGCAGAAGTGGGTGGAAGAACAGCCGCGTGTGGATTTTGATACCCGTCGCCCGAGCCTTTTCACACTGACACTGCTGTCGATCTTCGTTCTCTACGTGCAATTGATCCTCGGTGCCATGTTCCGTCACCACGGAATGAGTTGGTGGCCGCACGTCACCCATGCGGTGGTCGTCTCGTTCGTACTCGCTTGGACCGCCATTCGCGCCCTCACCGTCTATGCCAACGTCGAAGCGATACGCCGTCCAGCCGTTCTCATGATTTCTCTTGTCATCGCGCAACTATGCCTTGGATTTGTCGCCTTTCTGACTCGTGTCGCATGGGGCCACGACGCAGTCCAACCAGAACTTCCGATGGTAATCTCGACCGTCGCCCATGTAGCAGTGGGAGCCCTCCTGCTGGCCACCACGGTAGTGCTGGCGATCCAGGTCTGGCGCCACGTCCCCGTAGCCTTCGAGGAACACATTACGCAGCCACAGCGCAATCCGTCAGTAGCGTAAACACCGGAACAAGTTCTGCCGTGCTGAGTGGAGTGGAGCGAAGCAGAACTCCGGTGGAGCCTGTCCAGAGCAGTCGAAGGGTCGAAGCATCCCTATTTGCACCACGAGCGCGGTGAGGCGGGGTGGGCTTCAATGTGCAATCGACACCCGCAATCACCAATCATCCATGAGCTTTCCCTGTGACTCCCTTTCTGCTGCCGGGTTGTCGTAAACTGTTATTTAGTCCCTGGGGTTCTCTTTGGTCACAAAGCTCGCCGCGCTAGACGATGCCATCGTACCGGACCGCCCGTCCGTGGCCGCAGTCATTTCCGTACAAAACCTGGTCCATCGCTACGAAAACCGCACCGCTCTGAATGGCATTTCGTTCGAGGTGCGTCCTGCCGAACTGTTTGGCCTGCTCGGTCCCAACGGCAGTGGAAAAACCACGCTATTTCGGATTCTCTCGACTCTCATGATCCCCACGTCGGGCCAGGCCGTCGTCATGGGATGCAACGCCACACAGGAGCCCGCCACCGTGCGTCGCCAAATCGGGGTAGTCTTCCAGGCCCAAAGCGTGGATCCCAAGCTCACGGCGTACGAAAATCTCTGGCATCAGGGACACCTGTACGGGCTGAAGGGCTCGCCGTTGAAGAAGCGCGTCGAAGAAATCCTCAGCCGCGTGGGCCTGGGCGACCGCGCCAAGGAGCGCGTGGAAACATTTTCCGGCGGCATGCAGCGCCGCATCGAGCTCGCGAAGGGACTGCTGCACCATCCCGGGGTGCTGCTGCTCGACGAACCCACGACCGGCCTCGATCCTGGCGCGCGTCGCGATCTGTGGCAGTACTTGAGCATTCTGCGCGACGAAGAGCACGTAAGCGTCCTGGTCACCACGCATCTGATGGAAGAAGCCGAGCGCTGCGATCGCCTCGCCATCATGAATGAAGGAAACCTGGTCGCCTTGGGCACCCCGGCCGAGTTGAAAAGCGAAATCGGCGGCGACGTCATCCTGCTCGATGCTGCCCGAGATGCCGATTCCCTGGCCCAAGACATTCGCAATCGCTTCCATGTTGCGACCACGGTGCTCGGCAGTCAGGTGCGCATCGAGCAAGAAGGCGGTCATCGCTTCGTCCCCGATGTAGTCGAGGCCTTTCCCGGCGAGATTCAGGCGATCTCGGTCAGCAAGCCGGCGCTGGAAGACGTTTTCATCCACCGTACGGGCCACAAATTCTGGAGTGAGAACAGCGAAATAAATTCAGAATCGAACGAGAAAAAGAAAAAAGTAAAGAGGAGTTAACAAATGATCCTGGCGCTTTCTCTGGTTCTGGGCGTAATTCCCCTGGTGGGTGTAGCGTGGATCTTCGTCAGCGGCATGATTACGCTGGTGCCGCCGTCAGCCACTGTCGACGGCCTCTTTATGACCCTGATCCTGCTCACGCTCTCAGCCTGCTTCCTGCTCAATGCTTTCTGGGAGGCGCGCGATCAAGGCCTTTTAAAGTTCATTCAGAAGAAGAAAGACGCGGGGGCCAAGCCCACTCCTGCTCCTGCACGCCCGGCGACGGCCACATCGTCCGCCAAGGTTGAAGCCGAAAAGGTGACCACCTGATGGCAACACAAGCAGCTACTCTGCCGCAACCGATAACTCACTCCTCAGGCGGCATAGTCCTGCCCGCGTTCACCCTCTGGTGGAGGGAGATCGTCCGCTTCTATCGCCAAACCGGACGCGTCATCGGTGTGCTCGCGTCTCCGCTCGTATTCTGGCTGGTGCTGGGCTCCGGGTTCGGCACCTCGCTCCGTACCACGGGCGGCACCCAGCAGCATTATCTCGATTACTCCTACCCTGGCACCTTGATCCTGATCGTTCTCTTCACCTCGATCTTCACCATGATGTCGGTGATCGAAGACCGCAAGGAAGGCTTCCTGCTTTCGGTTCTCGTTGCCCCGGTCCCGCGCACCGCCATCGTATTAGGGAAAGTTCTGGGAGGCACGACGCTGGCCACCGCCCAGGGCCTGATCTTTTTGATCTTTGCCCCGTTTGCCGGCGTGCATCTGGAACCCGCGCAGGTATTGCTCGTGGCGATAGTCACGTTCCTGGTTTCTTTCTCTCTGACCGCGCTTGGATTTGCGATCGCATGGCCGATGGATTCTTCGCAAGCTTTCCACGGTATCGTCAACCTATTCCTTATTCCGCTGTGGCTCCTGTCGGGAGCGCTGTTCCCGCTGAACGGCGCCTCGGGATGGATTCGCGCCATAATGCGGCTCAACCCGCTGACCTACGGTGTGGAGGCGCTCCGCTGGCTCCTGTACCCCAGCCCCGACCACGGCTTCGCGTTAAAATCCGCGATGGCGACGTTGCTGCTCTTTTCGCTGGTAATGTTCGGCTTAGCCCTGCTGATGGCAAACCGGCGCACCACGAGGCCTGCGGCATGATTGCCGAACAATACGCCTACTTCCCTGCTCTGAACGCCAGCCTCAACGGCACCAGCGCCGTGCTGCTATTGACCGGCCGCGTTCTGATCGCAAAGGGACGCATGGCCGCACATCGCTTTTGCATGATCGCGGCAGTCGTAGCGTCTCTCTTGTTCCTGGGCTGTTATCTGTACTTTCATGCAAAGGTGGGAAACATCCGCTTTCTCGGCAAAGGATGGTCGCGACCGCTCTATTTCTCAATCCTTATTTCTCATACGATGCTCGCGGTGGTGATCGTTCCTCTGGCAATCATCACACTCAGCCGAGGCCTCCGCGCCCGCTATGACCAACACCGCACGATCGCCCGCTGGACTTGGCCCCTGTGGATGTACGTTTCCATAACCGGCGTAATCGTCTATTTCATGCTCTACCAGTGGTTCCCGCACAGTTGAGCGAACGGAATTCGTCCGTGTTCCCCTGTGTCTCTGTGGTGAGCCGAAATGTCGGTCCTGAAACTAAAAATCGACGTCTCAGGCACGGTAGGCGACGAGGCCTGGAAACAAATCCGGCAGTTCGATCAAATCCAATCCGCCGATTTCGGCCCACAATTCGGCAGCGGGGGCCGCTGCAACCATCCTCCCGATGCCCCCCATGCCAAGGGTGAATGGATTGGAGCCGAAATCCGCCTCCAGACGCCGCTTCTCGCTCAATACGCCATGTCTCACTATTTGGAACAGGAAAGAGTCATGGACGCTGACGTGGAATAACACTCGCCTGGAACCCCAAATTTATTTTCTCCGTACTGTTAACCAGAGTCTGTTCCCAATCGTTCTAACTGGTGACCGCGGTTTTGCGAGCGATTCCAACTTCAGTGAGGGAAGCGATGAACCGAGAGTGGATCATACCCATTACCATTCCGTCCATGTTCGCTTGGTTCGTGTGGGTAATTTTCAGCACATTGCGCCGTTACAAGATTGCGAAACTCCAGGCAGACGTACAGTCGAAGCTGTTGGACAAGGTCGGGTCCGGTCAGGAATTGGTGACGTACGCTCAGACCGATGCGGGGAAGCACCTGCTCGAATCCCTGCAGGTAGAACGAACTGTTTCGCAGGTCCCCTATGGAAAAATCCTTGGAGCCCTTCAAGCCGGGATCGTTCTGTTCTGCTTTGGTATTGCCATGGTCTGGCTGCGTGGACACGTTTCCACGAGCAGCGAAGGCGCTGACGGTTTCACGGTATTGGGTGCGATATCGATCGCCCTAGGGGTTGGATTTGGTATCTCGGCAGCTGCCTCGTATTTCCTCTCGCGATCTTTTGGATTGTTGAGCGGCTCGCGCTCGTAATACCCGTCGACGATGCCGATCGCGTCACAGCATCGGATGCTTTACCTGGAATCCACAGCCTCCCGAGAGGAAGCCGCAAGGCCCTCGGAACTCAGCCTGCGGATGGACGAGGCCTCCTTCCGTGTGTTCTACGAACGTTCGGCGCGAAAGCTGTTCGCCTACCTGCTGCGAGTCTCGGGAGAACGCAGCCTGGCCGAAGACCTCTTGCAGGAAGCGTACTGTCGCTTTCTTTCGAGCAAGCTTCCAGAAAGGGATGAGCAGTCGCAACAGAAATATCTCTTCCGCATCGCCACAAATCTTGTCCACGATCACTGGCGACGACACCACGAGAGTCCTATGCCCGAGAACCTCCCTGAGCCGGCATCGAGCCCGCCCCAGTTGGATCGCCAACTCGAATTGCGCCAGGCCTTTCAGCAATTGAAGATGCGCGAACGCCAACTGTTATGGCTGGCTTATGTCGAAGGCTCCAATCACGAGGAGATCGCCAAGACCACAGGCTTGCGCCACAAGAGCGTGCGTCTGCTTCTATTCCGGGCTCGTCGCCGCCTGGCCGATTTAATCAACGGCGGGCTGTTCTCGAGAAATGGAGAGTTTCAGTGAGTAAAAGCGTTTGCGAGAGAGAAGATCAAACTTCGACGGCCGCCCGCAGCGGAATGATAGACTACGAGACTTCCTTGCATGCGCAGCAGTGCGCCATCTGCTCCGACATCTTATTAGTCAATAAGATTCTCAACGACGATTCCTTTGTTGCGGACCTTGAACCAACCACCCTGCCGGATGCCACCTTCATCTGGCGCAACGCCCAATTGCGAGCCAGGAAGGAGGCCTTGGGCGTAGTCCTGCGTCCGATACGCTGCATGAGAGTGCTAGCATGCATCGCCTTCGCCTGCTCTCCCTGGCTTCGCTTGTTGCTGCCGATTGCCAGACAATTGACTGCTTCTTGGTCGCGAACTCTCGAATCAGATCTTCCCTCTATTTTGAAGCTTTGGCCAATCATGGCAAACGAGTCCACCATTGTTCTCGGCGCTCTTGCAACGGTCATTCTGATGGGCCTGAGCTCTTGGTATCTACTTCGTCAGGAATAGCTTCCGGCGTTCCGGCACGCTCGTTTCTGCTATATTTGCGTGGTCACCCTTGCATGTCTCCCAAGCCGGAACCCGTCGAATCCCGAGACGCCAGCGCAGAACCAAATTCGCAGACTTCCACAAATAAGGGTTCGCCCGATCCGCGCCCCAAGCGCTCGATCTCCCGCACCCAGAAGATTCTCTTCTTCGCCACCGGATGGCTCATCGTAGCTATGCCCTTCCTCTTCTGGTGGAACACCTGGTTCGGCCGCCACCTCTCCGACCAGCAGATCAACGAATATCTTCACGACGACAAAAAGCCCCGCCACATCCAGCACGCGCTCGTGCAACTCGGCGACCGAATGAGTCGCAAGGATGCAGCAGCCCAACGCTGGTATCCCGACCTGCTCCGCCTCTCCACCTATACGGTTGAAGAAGTCCGTAACACCGACGCGTGGGTGATGGGCCAGGACACCTCGGGCGCAGGCTTCCACGAGGCTCTTCTGAAAATGCTGCAAGATCCCTCACCCATGGTCCGAGGCAACGCAGCACTTTCGCTTGTCCGCTTCGGAGATTCGACCGGCCGGCCGCAAATCACAGCCTTGCTCCAGCCCGCGCAGCTGAACGCACCGAACGCCGGCACAATTGTCGATGCAGACCGCCCAGGCACCGCCATCCATCAGGGAGGCCTAGTCGCGAAGCTCTCCGCTGATGGGTCCCCGACGGAAATCCGCTCTCCCATCCCCGGCCGTATTCGCTCGGTGAGCCAGACGGGGGCGCAGGTAAATGCCGGTGGAGAAGTCGCAGTCATCGATCCCGGCACCGAGCAAGTCTGGGAAGCTCTACGCGCCCTGTATCTCATCGGCCAGCCAGACGACATTCCCGCAATCCGCCCGTATGAACGCGATCTCGCAGACATCTCAAACGACGTCCGCCAGCAAGCCCAGGAAACCGAAAAAGCGATTCAGGCCAGAGCCAAGTAACTGGCCCATGTCCTCGACCGCAAGCAGTTCTAGACATCAAACCAGACTTGGATACCCCACTTCCTGCATGCTTGCAAGAAACGGGAATTACCACAGCACGGGATCAATGTGTGGCCCAGTCCGGCGTGAGGATCTCCCCGCCGCAACAACGCCCAGGCAGAGGTCCCGGTCGGACCACTTGATAGTTGCCCGGCGTTAACGCCGGGTAAGCCGCAAAAATGAACACCGTGTGCCCCAATGGGACGGATGAACGACGACAATAATATGCCGCAGACCATCGCCTACGTGACGCTCGTAGTCCGCGATTACGACGAAGCGATCAACTTCTTCACCCAAACGCTGGGCTTCGACCTGAACGAAGACACTCCATCGAAAGACCGCCAGGACCGCGATAAGCGCTGGGTCCTGATCGCGCCGCCCGGTTCGTCAGACGCGCAGATCCTGCTTGCAAAAGCGTCGAACGAGGAAGAGTCATCCCGCATCGGCAATCAAACCGGAGGCCGAGTCTTTCTCTTCCTCCATACGGATGACTTTTGGCGCGACTACAAGACGCTGAAAGAAAAAGGAGTGAAGTTCGTCAGAGAGCCTAAAGAAGAGGTCTACGGAACGGTTGCCGTCTTCGAAGACCTGTACGGCAACAAGTGGGATCTGCTGCAACTGAAGTCAAGGGGCTAAGCTAGGAGCTAAGGCTAGGAGCTAATAGCTGGAAGTTTTTAAATCGCCATCGCTCCCACTTCTTTTTCGACTTCAGCCGTATCGACCATCACAATCGCATCCCACGGGCACCCATCCAGAAAACATCCATCCGGCCCTTTACTAAGGCACTTCTTGCACCCAATGCAAAGCGCCGGATCCACCTGAATCCGTCCAAACGGCGGATGGTCTTCGTCCGGCACCCAGAACATACAGTCCTCGACCGGACAGTACTCCACACAGGCAGGCGAACCCGCACACCCGGTACAGCACTCGGTAATTACGGCTAACTCTTTTGGTTTCTTCTTCCGCGGTGTGGCGAGCCCCTTCGATTTCGGCTCAAACTTGAGCTCGTCGGGCACCATCCCAATGGCTCTTGTGGCTCCTGGTGCGGCACGCATGCGCTGGATTATAGCCCAAAAAAGCCGACGGCGGAGACCGAATCTCCGCCGACAGTACACAGAAGGCATTGTCTAGTGATGCTCGTGCTCCTCGTGTTCTTCATGTTTGTGACGCCATTTCCAGTACTCTTCCTGGCGTTTGCGGTCGAGCCGCTCGTAATCCACGTAGGCCTCGTGCCTTTCTTCCATCCACCTTCGATATGCCTCATTTTCACGAGCGTCCCAGCTGTGATAGTCCCGGTGTACTGGATCGTAGATCCTGAGCTCCCGCTCTTCCTGCTCATGGCGTTCATGCTCGTCTTGCGGCGCCCTCATCGCCAGTGCCCCCATGGGCACCAGCAGCGCAGCCGACAGACAGAATGACGCCAAGTACTTATGTTCAAGACGCATAGTTCTCCTCCCGAAGCGGTACACTATGGATGCCGACATAGCAAACACGGTTGGCATACCAGCAGATCCGAATCATGATCCGCAATTTCACAGGCAACGTTTTGCAGGATTGTCGTTCTGAGCGGAGCCGGAGTGCAGCGAAGCGGAACTTCGGTGGAGCGTAGCCTGAGCGCAGCGAAGGGTCGAAACATTCCAGTTCAAGCGAATGGCCCGGATCGATCCTGCTGATTCAGCATTTCAGGTGCTCGAGCACTCGTCGGCAGCCATCCGTAAATATCTCTGGCTCCGTGATCAGGCTCAGCACCAGATAACCATCGCTCTCAAAATCATAAAAGTGCCCGGGATGCACAAGCACCGATGTTTCCCGCACAAGATCGATGCACAGCTGTTCATCCGACCGCGTCACTGGAATTCGCAGCACCGCATACCATCCCCCCTCGACGCAGAGCCGCTGGCACGCTTGTTGCCCAGAAAGCTGTCGATCCAGTTCTGCCAGATTCGCCCGGACCCGCGAAATCAGTTGACGTTGGATACTCTTTCTCTGTTCCAGCATGACCGGAACCGCCCACTGCACCGGCGCGCTCATCGACAAATAAGTATCGGCAATGACCTCAAGGCGCGCCATCGCCATATCGACCTGCAGCGCAGGCCCGCTTGTCACGGTCCAACCCACTTTCATCTGCGGCAGGGCAGAAACTTTCGATAACCCGCTTAACGTAAAGGTCAGCACCTCATCATTGCCGACGAAACTCGGCGCTGCGTCATCCCGACCAAGCGACGGAGTCGGCGAATGCCGATCCAGTCGCGCGTGGAGGGACCCTGAGTCTCTCTCGACAGCTTCTGGGTTGCCCACTTCATAATCCAGAAACACCTCATCCACGATCAGCGCGAGCCCATGCGCAAAGCAGAATTTATTCAGTGGACGAATCTCCGCTCCACGAACATAAGACCCCGTCGGATTATTCGGATGCACCACGACCACGCCGCGCGTTCGACCCGTCAACGCGCGCTCGAGCGAATGCAAATCCATCTGCCATCCATGGTCATAGATGAGCGGATACGGCACCAGCTTCACATCCTGCAAATCCGCTAGAAATTCAAACAACGGATAACTCGGCTTCGGTACCAGCAGTTCATCCCCGGCATTGCACAACAGACGGAAAACATACGAGTACCCCTCACTCGTGCTCGTGGTCAGCACAATTCGCTCGGGATCAAGACTATGAATGCCATGTTCTGTTTCGTAGTATCCCGCCACTGCTTGACGTGCAGTCAGCAAACCTTTCGCCTGTGGATCGTAGTCCAAAGACCGCTCCGATTGCAGCGCATCAAGAATTGTCTTCCCGTCGTACTCCAGCCCCGCCCGCGTAGGGTTTGAGGCGGTAAGGTCGAGCAGACGCGCTCCCTGGGCCCGCATTTCTTCTACCGCCTGCGTAAACCGGTTCCGCGCCAGCCGCCAATTCGTCCGTTCAGAAAACATGAGATGGATTTTATGCGATGCCCTCGAAAAGAGACGCATTAAGAAATCGCGCCGGAGGCACGTCCGAGAACAGCCCGGCGTTTAACACCCGGGGGGAAAGGTTCACCCATAGGAAAGGCGTCCCGAAGGACGCCCCGAAAGCTCGACGGCACCCGCGCCCTACTTCACTGCGGCCCGCCTTGAAGATTTGGGCTACCCAACTGGCTTAAATTCTGCGGCGCACTCTTCATCGATCCTGGCCAGTCCCGAATCCCCACGGCCGGACACATCAGCCCGTTGCCCGTTGGACGCAATAACTGCCGTAGAGTCTGCACGCCATAAAACAATCCTTCTCCGGTATTCGCCGCGACAATCAAATGATCTTTGTCAGAGAACAACAGATATCCGTTGCTCCCGACCGCAGAATCTGCTTTCAATCCGTTCCGCGCCAGGAAATGCCGCACCCGCTCATCCTCCAGCCGCGCCAGCACGATCGCGCCATCTTCCGCCTTTCCTGCCGCTTTCATGCCGAAGATATTCAGCTGCAGTCCGGACTGCGACTCCACCTCTTCCGCCAGCGTCTCGGCCGCGATACGGTCTTCCGCCTGATGTCCCAACTGCACAAAGATCTTCGTCTGCGGCCCCACCTGGAAGCCGCCCTCCCGCAACTGCAGTTCCTTAGGCTGCGGCTCCAGCTTCAAACCCGTCGAAGTCGGGGAGTCGAGACTGAACACGAACGGAGCGCAGGACAAGATGCAACCCATAATCGCCAATCGTCGCTTCGTCATTTTTTTCATGGACGAAATCCCTGAAACACTATTGTACTTGCGAAACGTACCTGCAGCACCAGTAAACATACTTTCGAGTTTCCCACACGCCAGTTTGAACCAGCAGTAGGAATCATGATTGAAACGCTTCCTTGTTCACGACATACGGCATCTTGGTAATTTCGCCGCCGTATTTGCTTTCCAGCACGTCCATCAAGCCGTGGACGCATCTTCCTGCCATGCCCTTGTCCGGATCAGTCGATAGCCGCGTGATACGGGCCGCGCTGGCAAAATGCGGCATCAGCCGGCAGCGGTCCGCAATGGACGGATCGCGCAATGGTGAATTCCCTGGCAGCGGCTCCTTCTCATACACGTCGAGCGCCGCCCCCGCAATCCAGTTTTCCCGGAGCGCCCGAGCCAAAGCGGTCTCGTCTATCACCGGCCCGCGCGATGTATTCACAAGATACGCCGTGCGCTTCATGAGTCTCAGGCTGTTTTCGTTGAACAGGTGATAAGTCGGTGTCGAGCTCTCACCTTCTCGCAGCAACGGTACATGGACGCTCACAAAATCGGCCTCTCGCAGCGCTGGCTCAAAGGGCACATACTTGATCCACGCTTTCTCTTTCACCAGCCCGCGCGCGAAACGCAGTTCGTGAATCTCCTGGATCGCCTTTATGTACGTTTCGTTCTGATACGCCGGGTCATAGCACAGCACGTTCATGTCGAAGCCAACGCACTTCTTGATAAATGCCAACCCGATCCGTCCGGTCCCAATCACCGCCACGGTCTTGCCAGTCACTTCATCTCCCAAAAACGGCAGGTACGGATGCCAGAATCCCCAGCGGTTCTCCCGCGTCAGATGCTCTGCCTCCCACATTTTTCGCGCCAGTTCCCCCATCATGAAAAAAGCAAACTCTGCGGTCGCCTCGGTCAGAACATCTGCCGTATGTGTGAACGGAATCCTGTAGCGGTTCGCATCCGCGCGGTTGATGTTGTCGAAGCCCACCGCATATTGCGCCACGACTTTCAGTGTGCCCTTTCCCGCCTCAAAGACTTCGGCATCGATCGGATCTCGCAAGCTGGTAATCAGCCCGTCGACCCCAGATCTCACCTTCTCGACGATCAGGCTCTTGGGCGGCGCCTCCGGCTGCGGATACACTTCTACGTCATATCCCCGCTTCCGCAACAGTTCGATGGCTTCTCCAATATCGCAGGTGGCAAACACACGAAATCTCTGACCCATAGGTAGGAACGCTTCTCTCAGGAAATCTTGCAGATGATGTGGTCCAAACCACAGATCGGACCCTGCCCTATCATACGCGACCCATGTAGAAGCAGGCGCCTCGCCTGTCCCGCGAAGGCGAAGCCAAAGGGCCCCCTGTAGGCATTATTGATCCCACCCGGACCCCGTATCATTGGGCGCGCTATTGTGTCCCGCCACCAATACATTTCTATTTCTGACACCTGCCCCGCCGTATCGTTTTTTGGCGCATTCTGCCTTCGCTGGCAAATGGAGCGCCCGAAATGGTCCAGGATTTTCGGAGGGTTTAAATATCGGCAGTACCGTGCCGGTCGAGGCTTACGGTTAACGGCGCTTTGTTCGAAACCGCCCAACCGACGTCCGGGTCGGGAATGTCGAGGTGATGCACGCCTCCCGCAAAGCGAATCATCAATTTCTCGTACTCCGCCGTCTGCGCGGCCGTCTTCAGCACATCGTCTTTCACGCTCGGATTCCATTCGTGGAGGTAATGCACGCTCTTGATCTGCGCCTGGAGCATCTCCTTGGCGCATCCGAAACATGGACGCATCGTCGTGTACATCGTGCTTCCTGCAGTTGAAATCCCGAATCGCGCTGCCGCCAGAATTGCGTTCTGCTCTGCATGCACACAAATGCAGAGGTCGTACGCCTCGCCTGATTTGTAAGTCTTGTCGCGGTTCGCGCACCGATAGCATCCGCCATCCAGGCAGTTGACCATATTCTCCGGAGTGCCGTTGTAGCCGGTAGAGATGATTCGATTGTCGAGAAGGACAATGGCACCCACGCGATTCCCCTTGCAATTCGCCCGCAGCCGCACCGCCAGCGCGATATTCATAAAGTACTTGTGCCGGTTCCCACGCGCGTCCCGCGCGGCCTGCGGCTCTTGCCGCGTAAGCGTTTCTGATCTGGGATTTCGCCCTTCATCGGTAAGACTCTGCTCCTGACCTGCACCGTGCCCATTTTGTTTGTGCATACCGGCTCACACTCCGCCGAACGATATTGCTCCTTTCATCTCTTCGAAGCAACCAGATAGCCCAGGCCACAGTACTTTTGGGTATCCGGCGATCTACTGGAAGACGGCAAGGACAAGTCCATCAGCAAGACGGGCTATGGTGTCTGCCAACAGGAAGTGAGGAAGAGGTTCATTACCATGATCCTCCCGGTAGTTGCGCAAGCCGTAATCACGCATTCCGGATGGCGTACAGCGTACGTTTGGCTTGGTGGAATTGCGTTAGTACTAGGTCTTCCTCTCAGTTGGCGATACATCCGCGACCGCGGAGCGACTCCCCGGAAGTCCGGTCCAATCGCTCACTCCGGAACCTCCTGGAGGCGGGGATTGCGCTCGTCCCCATTCTGGATCGTAACCGCAATCCTCCTCGTGAGGTCGATCAGCATGAACGGAGCCATCACCACCTCTCGGCCCTGCTGACCGATCGCGGCCTGACCACTTCCCGTGCCGCGCTCTGCGCCTCCATCCTCGGCGGCACGAGCCTGCTGGGAAGAATCCTGGTCGGATGTCTGCTGGACCGCTTCTTCGGCCCGCGTGTCGTATTCGCGATCAATGTCTTCGCTGCGCTTGGTATTTTCATTCTCGCCCGCGCAGACAGTTTCGCCGCGGGAACCCTCGCCGCTGCCCGAATTGGTATCGGCGCCGGCGACGAAGCCGCGATCCCGCCGTATCTGCTCACTCGCCACTTTTCGGCTTACGCGTTTTCTCCACGCTGTACGGCTTCACCTGGACGCTTTATGCCGCCGCCGGAGCCATCGGCCCAGTAATCCTCGGTCACGCCTTCGATGCGACCGGTTCCTACGCCTCCCTACTCACCCTGCTCGCGGCGGCCCTGGGCATTATGGCTTTGACGAACTTCCTTCTCCCTCGCTACGCAGCCTGATACAAAATAAGCACTTCCCTGACGCTCATCTTCGCGGAGTTTTCTGCGCATACTGGAAGTCAGCCAGTGCGTCACGATAGTCAAGCCGCACCTTAAGCAGACGCAGCATCACCATCCCCAGCGTGCCCGAAACCTCCGTGCCCGCTGCACGGCTCGTGCCCGTCATATCAATCGCGACCATATTCGGTACCGTCTGCCGCAAATGACCAAAGTCGAGCGTCACCCGATCGGCCACGTAGACCTTCTTCACGCTACCGTTCATCCCCTTAACTTCAATTCTCGGCGCGCGGTGAATCTTCGTGACCTCCTGTGCGGCAGCGGTGCTGATCGTGTTGTCGAATGATCCCGTATCCAGCACAAACAGCTTCTCGACATGCTCATCAATCGTGGTCGGTATCAGCAGGTAGTGCCCAAGGCGAAACGCCTGCACATAGGAATGCATTTCCGGCGCGATATCCCGATCGTGATACTGCGAGCCTGGCCGTGTCTGTGCCGCCCCTTCCGATGACTTGCCTTCCGATGACTTGCCTTCCGATTCCCCGCCAGCACTTCCGGCGCTGCTCAGCGCCGCTTTCGACGGCGTCTCTCCCGGCCGCAGCGGCAGTTGCCGCAGCTGCAGCGTTGACGTCGGAAAGTCCAGTTCGATCAGGAAGTTCGCGAACACATCCGTGCCAATGATTCCGTCCACCGCAGGCGGAAACCGCTCGACGATGTACAGCGGACAATTGCTGAACTCCATCTCGCCAATCTTCACCGAATCCGCGTATGCAATATGCGCTGTCGTATCCGGCTTGTCCCCGATGCCGCCCATGGCCACGGCAGCTCCCGGTTTCAACCCCGCCGCAGCGGCTAACTGCGAGCTGAGGAGAATGCCCGACGCGCCGGTATCGAGCAGCATCCGCGACGGCTTGCCATTCACGTCGACATTCAGACCGCTGCCTTGCCAGGATCCTCCGCCAAGCGTAATCGAAATCATGTTTGTTTTCGTCGCAGTCACATCGGAAACCGGCCGGCACCGCCCCGGCTTCTCGGAACGCGCGGCTTTCATAAAATCGAGCCGCGCGCGCAGATATCGCCGTACCGGCTCGTCATCATTGTTGGGATGCGCGAGGTAGTCGTCAAGCGACTGGATGCTCTCCTCCATCGAGAGCGTTTGGATCCACAGTTTGCGAATGTCCGGATCCGAGTTGTCGAGCGCGTGCGCCCGGGTGATAAGAATGTGCTCGCGCGCATACATGACATTCGCTTCCGCCACCCGCGCCGCCCCTAGGTACGCGCGCGCATTCGGCGGAGTATTGGGATGTAACGGATCCGGAGGTGTCGCGATGACTTCGTCAAACAACTTCCCGGCCTCAGGAATTTCGCCTTGACGAAACAACAGCTCTCCTTCCGCAACCTTCAAAGCGCCGCTCGCCGGATTCGAGTGCAAGCCTTTCTGCAAGGCATCATCTGCTTCGCGAATCTTCTCCTGCTTCAGATAGCAGCGAATGATGCCCGCATAAGCCTCCCCGGACTGGGGATCAGCTTTCAGAATTTCGGCGTACTTCGCAAGCGACTGATCGAACGAACCCTTGCGGTACAGGCTAAGCGGTTCCGACAGCGCAGCGGTAGAGTCCGGCACATTCGTCGCTACCGGTTGTTGTGGCAATCGTGCGGCGAAAGTCATCCAGGCGGCACTCAATAAAAGCGAGACGATCCAAAGATAAAAGGACATACAGGAAGGAGTCTGACACGCAGCAGCGCTGTGGAACAACTACAAACCGGCAGACTTATGACGAGGATATTTTCGGACCAGCACGTCTTGTTTCAATGCCACAAAAATAACGTTTGGCACACGTGAGTCGCCAGATGATCGTCAGGGACATCAAATCCCTGCATACCAGGCGTAGCCGCCTTCAGGCGAAGCCGAACCCAGCCCCTTACCGAACTTCTTCATATCATCGGTCAGCGTCAGGCTGGTGATGTATTTCACGCTTTTGTAGCCGAGCTGACGCGGCACTCTGAGCCGCATTGGGCCTCCAAACGGCACAGGCAAATCCGATCCATTCATGCGGTGAGTGACCAGCGTTTGCGGGTGCAGCGCGTCAGCCATGTCAATGCTCTCCCACCAATCGGTTTGAATGGGCCGGTAGACCACGTACCGGACTTGCGGCAACGCCCCCACCCGCTCGAGGATGTATGACAGCGGTACTCCTTCCCATTCCGCGATGTAGCTCCAGCCCTCTTCGCAGCCGATCATCGTGATGTTCGAATTTGTGGGGAAAGTCCTGATCTCAGCCAGCGAAAATGTCGTCGGGCGCGCAGCCATGCCGTCCACGGTTAAGCGCCAGTCCACAAAATTGGCTGCGTGCAACCGGTTGAATTCATCACCTAACGGTGCCACTTCATTGGCAAATGGCTTCTCCGAAATCTCGCTGCGTGAAAACTCACGCGCCAGTGAATGGCGAGTCAGCAGACGCTGCGCCGCATAAGTGAGAGTTTCACCTGCACCCCAGATGCCGCTCGAATCAGGCGGAATCAGACCATGCCGCCGCGCGAGTGTGGCCGCGAGGGCAACACCAGAAACTCCAGCCGCAGCAGCAATCCCGGTAGTGATGAGCCTACGTCGAGAAATTTGATTCATAACTTTATTCCCCGCTAGAAATGAACTGGGTGCCCCACTTCTGGCCTCTTTTGCCAGGAGTGGGGATTTTCACCGCGAAGTCGATGGCGCTGTCCTTCGAGCCGAACCCGAGCCGATATCGACGCGCCCGGTAATCATCGCCCGCATGCGGCCCCGGAATCCGGCAACGAAGATCATCACAATGTGAACCACCACGAACAGCACCAGCAAGATCGTCACCACGAAGTGCAACGACCGCGCTGTCTGGTGCCCTCCCAACAACCGCACACTCAGCGGAAATGCCGACACGAACCCGTATGACATCGCCAGCCCCGTCCAGATCATCAGCGGGAAAAGGATAAAGATCACCACCAGATAGCTAATCCGCTGCAGCCCGTTATACGACCACGCTTCTTCCGCCGAGGGCCGCGCGAATCGCAGATGCTGGAAGATTGACAGCCCAATCTCATTGATGTTCGAACGCGTAGGAGCCAGATTGCGCCGGAAGTGTCCCGCAAAGAATCCCCAGATCACGTACAGCAGTCCCGTTCCGACCGCAACCCATGCGGCCTGGAAGTGAAGATAACGGCTCCATCCGTTCTGGTCGGGCAGCACGTAGCCATAGCCGGTAGGAACGGTGTCGCGCGATGACGGCAGATGCAGATTGAGCCATGGCTTCATGTTGACGTTGCCGGTCTCTCCCCAGTAGAAGCGCGGATGCGACAGCACGATCTCTGATCCGCTCAGCAGTAGAGCGAAAAATGCCAGCGTTATGAGCCAGTGCGTGACGCGCACCAGCGCAGCGTGGCGCTTAGGCTCCACAACAATTGAAGAGGCAGAACCCGAAGCGCGCGCAGTCGCGCTAGCGGCAATCGGCAGAGTTGCATTCATGGTGTCGACCCATCCCCAAGTTCTTGGGATTTTACATCTTCGCGAGGCCGACGGCCATGACGCTGGTTGGACTTCCCACCCGCGCGTAGGAACAGCCGCCTTGGCTGTCCCGCGAAGGCGAAGCCGAGCAGCCCCGCCATCAGTCCGATTTCCCCCGACTGGCCGGAGGCACAATCCCGTTCATGCGCAGGTACTCGACCATCTGTCCATAGTGATTGTAGGCGTGAGCGACCCCGAACTCCGTCCGGTCCAACCGTGGCGCCTTGCCAGCCGCGTACGGCTGCAACATGTTTTCCGGCGTCAGCCTGGCGGCAGCCTTGTGGCCGAGCGCGAATGACTCCTTCAACAATTTCAGGATCTCGGCTTTGGATTTCATTTCAGCAGGGCCATTGCCGTCCTTGATCGCAGCAGGCACGGCATCACCTGCGATCGGCGACCATATGAAGTAGTTGGACGCAGCAATGTGCTTCACCTGCACCGCAAACGAGCGCACTCCCTTGTAGTCATCCCCAGGAATGGTCAGGCTCTCGGGTGTGAAGTTGAACTTGTCTTCTGGCATCGCCTCAGCCGCATCGACTACCTGTTTCTCGACGACAGTGATCTGATGGTCGACCATGGACGCCACCGTCACCGCCTGCGAGGTTTGGGTTTGAGCCGGAGCGAAATGAGCGCTGACAAGAAGAGCGACGAGAACCATCGCATGGAAAAGACGCATCGTTGTGATCTCTCCTCTGGAATGTGTGCAGGGGCTTCGAACTTAGACGAAGTAAAGGTACGGAGGTTTAAGAGATCCTGCAAAGTATTTCAGCCTTTTCAATGTCCGGGCACCGGATGCAAGCTGGACAAAATAATCAGTCAGTTCGAAGTCTGAAGCTCGGACGTGTCCGTAAGGGGAACTTCGATGAGGACGGTCGTGCCGTTCTCGGTCGCCTGAATCTGCAGAGTACCACCGAGTCGGCGCAAACGTTCCTGCATTCCGCGCAAACCAACTCCAGTGGATATTTCCCCATCTGCACGCATGCGCATTCCGTGCCCAATGTCGCGGATTTGCATGCACAGCCGCTGCGCATCGCGCTGGACCAAGATCGAACAAAAGTCACTGCCTGAGTGGCGGTACACGTTCGTGAGGCACTCCTGCACCACCCGGAACATGGTGATTTCGACTTCCGCGGGCAGACGCCCAAGATCGGAATCGAGCTGCAGGTCTACTTCAATTTTGCTCCGGTGCGAAAAGCCGTCGACATACCACCGGATCGCAGACGACAGCCCAGCCACATCGAGAAGCGGTGGGTGGAGAAGATGTGAGATAGTCCGGATCTCCCGGCTTACCTGATCGACCATGACTCCGCAGTCCGACAGAAGATCCGCAGACGCTGCAGAAGAGCTGGCATTCTCTTTCTGGAGCTGGGATAGGTTCATGGCAAGCGCGGTAAGCAACTGTCCCACGCTGTCGTGCAAATCGCGGGCGATCTTTTTGCGTTCCTCATCCTGCAGGGACTGAATCCGCGATGCCAGTTCGGCATACGATTTCTCCGAGGTCAGATCGCTTATTAAGACGCCCATGGCCGACTTATCGCGATACAACGTCGTCAGCGATACGCGGGCAGGAACAATGGTATCGTCGCAGCGGCGGAGCCGGAGTTCGCCCTCTCGGGAGCCATCTTGCAATTCTTCGAGCAGTCTTTGGAAAACTGGTCGATCATCAGCGGTGACCAGTTCGTTAAAGCGGCGCCCTACCATAGTTTCGCTGGTCATACCCAGAAGCTCTGCCAGGCTGGGGTTGCAGTAGATGATGTGGCCGGTGGAATTGACCATCGCCGCGCCCTGCTGCATGCGCTGCACCAGTGTGCTGTATGGCAGGTCAGCGTTATCGAGCGTGTAAACTGCTTTTGCTTCGCCTTCTTCAACCACGAACGCGTCGACACGACCCGCGCGGATGGCCTGGATAATCTCTGCGCTGTCATCCAAAGCGCTATCGTTCGCCGCAATTACAACTTTATTTCCCATGGGACCCCACCTCTTTGCAGCTGCCAATTGGCGACATTATCTCTCAAAATGCGGTAAACACATTGATCCCGGCTAATTTTTTCCGGGACGCAGTTGCAGCCCAACCAGAGCGCGTTCGGTATCCCGGAGATCACCCACGATTTTGCGGATCGGCTGCGGCAGCTTCCGTACCAGGGTCGGAATGGCAAGGATCTGATCGCCAGCCGCAAGTTGCGGGTGCTTGATCAGATCGATCACCTCGATGTTATAACGCCCTGCCAGATGTTCTTCGCACAGACGTTTCAGGTTGGCAAAGGCAGCTACAGACCGTGGTGTCTGACCGGCTACATACAGGCGTAGATCCCATTTTTCGGCGTTTCCGGCCAGCTGGTCCTGCGCAATTTCCTCAAGAGTACGTGGAGCTTTTGTCTGGGCCTTTTTCATTTCGAATTCAACTTTCTTCGCGACCGTGCATTTCCATTGCCTTTGTCAGCGCCTCGCCTAACGGCCATGGCTTGCCGGTCATCTTCTAATTGGACTCTGCGAGCTCGTTCCTCAGTGGCGAGAAGAGCAGTCTCGGTATCCTCAATTTCAAATTCCTTGCGTAGAGCGACAATCTTGGCTTCCAGGGCGTCACGTCTACGCTGCCGTTCGCGCTGCTTGCGCTCGGATTCCTGCTGCGAAGCCAAGCTAGAGGCCCTTTCCCGCGCTTCCAGCGACCGGCGGGATGACCCTGTCAGCACACCTTCCGGACCGACATAGACGTCGAGTAGTTCCACCCCGTCGTCGGTCAGAACGAACTCGCGCAACTGATTGGAGTGCTTCATACCGCGGGATTTCAGCACATAAAGGGCGCGGTTGCGCTCACCGGCGAGCTCCACATCCCGCAAGAGAAGCCAGGTGTCGACAATCGATGAGATCTCAATTTCCGTATGCTCCCGGGAATCGCCTGCAGAAGTCAGGTCAATCAGCATCGCCGTAATGCCGCGCGACTTCAAAAAATCGATCAGGCGTACGATCATCAGGTTGGCATCGTGCTTCGCGCCGGCCGTCATGAGCGCTCCGATCGGGTCGGTTACCACGATCTGCGGGTTAAATTCCTGCACCATTTTGTGGATCAACGCCAAGTGCATCTCCAATCCGTAAAAGGTTGCGCGGCTGGAGTGAATGCTGAGCAAGCCTTTCGTGATGCACTTCCCCAAATCCAGGCCGATGGACTGCATGTTGCGGGTCAGTTGACCAGGCGATTCCTCAAAAGCGAAATACAGGCAACGCTCCCCACGGTCGCAAGCCGCCTGGACGAAGTGTGCCGCCATGCTGGTCTTTCCGGTTCCCGCGGTGCCCGAGATCAGAAGCGTGCTTCCGCGGTAAAAGCCCTGGCCACCGAGCATAGTATCCAGGCGCGGAATACCGCTCGACACGCGTTCGTCGGACACTTTGTGCTGCATGCCGAGTGACGTGATCGGCAGAACGCTAAAACCGTCTTGGTCGATAAGAAACGGGTACTCATTCGTCCCGTGCGTGGTGCCCCGGTATTTCACGATACGCATGCGACGGGTCGACACCTGATCGGTTACGCGATGATCGAGCAGGATGACACAATCAGAGACGTATTCTTCCAGGCCACGACGCGTAAGCCTGCCGTCACCGCGCTCACCCGTGACGATCGCGGTTACTCCTTTATCCTTTCAGCCAGCGGAACAGGCGGCGCAGTTCAGCACGGAGGATGCCTTCATTCTGCAAGCTGGCAAAGAGCGCCTCAATCGTGTCGAGCACGACGCGCTTGGCACCAATCGACTCGATAGCGGCATTCAGGCGGATGAATAACCCTTCGAGGTCATATTCCCCGGTCTCCTCGATTTCGCTTCTCTGAACCCGGACAAAGTCCAGGGCGAGTTTCTTCTGCTTGATGAGTTTTGGCAGATCGAAACCCAAGGAGCGTACGTTCTGTGCGAGTTCCTCCCCGGTTTCTTCGAACGCCATGAATACACCCGGCTCGCGGTATTCTGTGGCACCGCGCACCAGAAATTCCATGGCGAGGAGGGTCTTGCCACATCACGCGCTGCCGCAGACCAGTGTCGGCCGGCCGCGCGGAAGACCTCCGTTTGTGATCTCGTCGAAACCAGGAATGCCGGTCGGCGCTTTCGGCAGGGCACGATTGGCCGAGTTGGCCGCTTCGTCTTGAGTTGTTGACATTAACTGGACGTTATACCGGCGGGATCACAGCAGCGTGCGTGTACCCCCTCCCACACCTACCTACATTCTCCTGCTGAGAAAACCGGGAAATGGAAGTTCAATTCCAGTATTGTTACTACAGCGAAGCGAAGCTCCTATACGGGGTTTCCTGTATTTACCATTGCGTTATCCGCCCGGCTATAAATTTAGCCTGCCCCGTCATAAAAATGACGCCGATTTCTCCGCAACAACGGAGTTGTTTTCCGGATCGTCCCCACTTATGCCCTTGCCCCGTGACGAACCCTGCCCGGACCTGACATGCACACACACACCGAAGATTGTCACTTCGCTATGTGGCTCAAAATCTCTCGAACATGCGACGCCGCACAATCTACGCACGGGAACTCCGCGTTGCCTTCGTCGAACAGAAGCGTCAAGTCCGTTCCGGCCAGAACTATCGAGTCAACCTCGTCGCGCTGCACTAACGTTTTCGCCACGGCCGTTAACTTGTCACGTTTTTCCAAAGAGCCCTTGCCCGCTGCCGCCAGTGCGACATACGTTGTGTGAATGAGATCAATCTCGTCCAGCTGGGGACGCACGATCTCAACATTAGCGAGTGCGCCGAAGAAATCCGATTCGATCACGAAGCGTGTGCCGAAGATCGCTATCCGGCGGATCGAACGCCTTGACAGTTCGTCGCGCAGCGGATCGAAGATCGATACGATGGGCACGGGCGCTATGGCGAGGAGTTCGCGGATGCAGAAATGTGGTGTGACGGCCGGGACCACCGCGATCTCAGCTCCGGCGGCGCGCATACGGACAATGTAGCCGTTCAGATATTTGGCGAGACCGGCGCCATCCTGGCCCTCAACATACTCAAAGACCCGCGGGGTATATGCATTGGTGATGACGATGTCAAGCGTCAGCCCGAGCTGTTCACATCCCTGGACCAGGCGCTCGTAGTAGTGGACCGTAGCGCCAACCCCCAGGCCGCCAATCAGGCCGAGGCAACGAGAGCTTCGCATGAAAGAAGAGGAATCCATGATGGAGAAAACAATTCATTTTCGCAAATTCGCACGCTCTCGGAGTCCTATTCAGAGGGGATCAGCACCGCGACCGAAGCTACACACTTCCATGTGCCATTGATTTTGACCCAGGTGTCGAGAAAGCGTTCCCGCCGCGCAACCGATTTCCCTTTGCGCCCTGTTTGTGTTCGGAAGATTCCCGTCACTACTGCGGAATTCCCGTATACATCAACTTTGCTTTGTTCGGTCACGGCCTGTGAGGGCGCTTGGTAGCCGGGGCCTTTCAGGCTAGCGAGAAATTCACGTTTCGTCTCCAAACTGCCGTCAATGTCGATGGAAACGAAGGTGTCCGCCAGTAGCAAATCGAGAGCTTTGGTGTCGTTGGTCTCCAAAGCGCGATTCCAGGAATTGTCGAGAGCGAGAATGTGAGCACCCTCGTCGGACTGAGGGGCCTGCGCCAGTGCGAAACCCAGGCCCACCCAGAGTGCGGCTGCGAGAATAACGATCGGTTTCAAGCGACACATTCCATCCGGTTAGAAAATTGCACTTCGAGCAGCAAGCTCACAGGGTTCTCATATTCGGACCAATATGCAAGGGGGTAAGACTTCAGCGATTTCAATCTTTTGCCAGATCGCTGAGATCTTCCTTCCTTGCGCTGAAGTTCCGCCTTCTGCGCGAGGCATAGCGAGCTTCGAATGCGCCGCGGACCGTTTGCCACTCTTCTGCTTGCTGCCTCTCCACTCGGAGCCGTTCTTCAGTCTCCTGCCGGAACCTCTGGAATTCGAGCCATTGTGCCTCTCTCCGCTGAATCACAAGGTCTGGGCCGAACTCGAGTGGCGTCTCCTTGGGCTCAACGGTCTCCACCCACGCCACCAATCGCTCTAGCGTCCAGTTTCGCTTGTCCATGATGTGGTAATCGAAAAGATGAGCGATGATGTCCTTAACCCGCATTTTGCGCCGTATCCAGATGCGCCAACAGTCGCAAGGGCGCTCCACCTCCTTCAGCACCCAATCGCCCCACACGCCTTCCACGCCAAGGGTTCGCCGGTCTCTGTCGTCAACGGGTCTGATGACCCTGTGAAATGTGCACCCGCGCGCCACCGCCGCCATGCCCAGCGCACAGCCTTCCTGCGTTTCGGAAAAGTGCTGTCCACCAGCCCTCGGAGCCAGCACGGTGCTGCCCAAAAGGATCGCTTCGCTGAGTTTCATGTGGCTTCCCCTCGCCGATCCCCTCGAATGTTGGATGATCTGGCCCGCATTGTGATGCGGATTATAACTCTGGCTGCCGAAAATCCTCTCGCTTTCTGCACCCACCCCTTCCGGAAGGATGCCCACGTGAGAAATTTTGTTTTGACGTGACGTAAACGGTTCCCGTTTTCCGATATTGATTGGCAGGGGACGAATCACCGTTTGGGGCCGGCTCTGGTTTGTTCCTGTCGGAGTTCGTCCTGTACCGAGAATATAAATTTCCCCTCAGATAACGACCATTGGCAAGCGCAGTTTGGCACAAACGCAGACGACAACAAATCTAGGCAAAAGCGCCCGTTCCTGTCCGAACACAGGTCACGCCAACGCGCTTCTTTGACTAGCGCAGATGCCTGTCAAGGCAAAAGGAGATTACGTCCATGACAAGAAAGCCTTTGCTCTTAGCGGTGGTATTCACTTTATCGTCCTGGGTCGTAGCGCAGGCGGGAAACAATTCTGACAACACCAGTGCTGCCGTCACACCAGCGGACACTACCTGTGCGTACATTTTTCACTCCGGTTCGAATTGGACCGAAACGCAGGACTGTGTCACTGGCAATGGGAACATCACTCAATTTTCTAATCCAGCTGGCTCGGACAATATTGCCGGTGGTGTTTGGCCGTCCGAGGGCTACGGTATTTGTGACTTTTTCCCTGCTTCTCCAGTGGCTTACTACGACTACGCCACCAACGACAGCGCGAACTGGGGTCCGACCACCCTGCGCAGCTCCACTGCCACTTCAGTGAAGTTGTGCGCACGACCAGCGACGGGATCTGGCAACTTACCCAAACCATTACCGAGTTACCTGCTACCGCACAGTCGCCTGCATCCGCCAAAGTCACCATGGCGCTTAAGAACCTCACGGGAGTTCCTCGCACCGCTTACCTGATGCGGTTTGCGGATATTGATGCCTTCAACCAATTCGCCAACAACGATTTCCTGGTTGCCTATCGGACCGTGAGTGGGTCCAACTTCGATAGCTATGGACTGACACTCACCGCGAATACATTTTTCCCCGGCCTGGTCGGGTCCTTCATTCTCAACACAGGCGCCGTCGGACCAGATCCCTGCAACCCAGCCGCGAACGCTGTTTCCGCCGGGTTCTTCCACGGCGATGGAGCGGCGCTCGAACTGCATGACTTCAACCCGGTTCCGAAGTTAGGAACCAAGACCGTGATCATGACCTACAAGCCGATGTAGGGACTACGAACACGCCTCGCTACGCTCGGCGGGGCGGACCAAGGCAGTCGGCCCCTACACAAATGAAGAGCCCACTTCTGGCGACATCAGCCGGAAGTGGGACACCCTTTCCAAAAGTTCCGTCCTACTCTTGTTTCTTGACAACAGCGCGTCGCGGACTATGATGGCGGCAGTTTTCCCAGGCCCCGGAACCGAGCCTTAGGCGAATCGGCCCTCGTACCCAACGCTAATCCAATAATCGCTAGGAGGACGATCAATGGCCACCGGTCTCAAGGAACTCTCTCGTCGAATTTTTGAAGAAGTCTGGAACAATCAGAACCCGAGCGCAGCTGATGAGCTGATCGCTTCCCATTTTATCGAACACGATCCTCAATCGTCCGTACAAGGTCTCGAAGGATACAAACAGTTCGTACGCTACTATCTCACCGCGTTTCCCGATTCTCACTTCACGGTGGAAGATGAAATTTCCGAGGGGCAAATGGTCGTGACACGGTGGACGGTCACCGGCACCCACACCGGAAACTTGGGAGCAATTCCAGCAACCGGACGGCGCGTCTCTGTCACTGGCATCAGTTGCGGACGGGTGGAAAACGGAAAAATGGTGGAGGCTTGGACCAATTGGGACACACTCGGGATGATGCAGCAGTTAGGAATCCTATCCGCAGCGGCCCAACAGGCGGCATAGGGATTTTCGGCCCTAGACTCCGAGCTTCGATAGACAGGACGGGCGAATGCGCCCGTCCCCATACAAACAGAAAGCCCCACCTCTGGTAACTGCCGGCCAGAAGTGGGGCACCTTCTCTTGTTCTAGCTAAGAACTAGTAGCTAGAAGCTGTTGTTAGTACATGTCTCCCATGCCGCCGCCATGTCCCGGAGCCGCCGGAGCTTCCTTCTTTTCCGGAATCTCGGCGACCAGGGCTTCGGTGGTCAGCATCAGGCTGGCGATCGAGCCGGCATTCTGCAGCGCGGTGCGCACGACCTTCGTCGGATCGAGCACGCCCGCCTTGACCAGATCCTCGTATTCGCCGCTGAAAGCGTTGAATCCGAAGTTCGCTTCTTTGTTCTCGATCACCTTGCCCAGCACGACCGCGCCTTCTTCGCCGGCGTTCTCGGCGATCATGCGCAGCGGCTCGGTGATAGCACGCTTTACAATATTGATGCCAGTCTGTTCATCGCCCTCGGCCTTGAGCTTGTCGAGAGCAGCTGCGCAGCGAGCCAGGGCCACGCCGCCGCCGGGGACAATTCCCTCTTCCACGGCTGCGCGCGTCGCATGCATCGCATCTTCCACGCGGGCTTTCTTTTCCTTCATTTCCGTTTCGGTTGCGGCGCCGACTTTGATCACGGCCACGCCACCGACCAGCTTCGCCAGCCGCTCTTGCAGCTTCTCGCGGTCGTAGTCGCTGGTGGTCTTGTCGATCTGGCTGCGGATCTCTTTCACGCGGCCTTCGATCTCAGCATGCTTGCCCTTGCCCTCGACGACGGTGGTGTTGTCCTTGTCGATGGTGATCTTCTTGGCTTGGCCGAGATCCTGGATCTGCACGTTCTCGAGCTTGATGCCAAGATCTTCTGTGATGGCCTTGCCGCCGGTCAGGATAGCGATATCCTGCAGCATCGCTTTGCGGCGATCGCCGAAGCCCGGAGCCTTCACGGCCGCGACCTGCAGCGTCCCACGCAGCTTGTTGACGACCAGTGTCGCCAGCGCTTCACCCTCGACGTCTTCCGCGATGATGAGCAGCGGCTTGCCGCTCTTGGCGATCTGCTCGAGCAGCGGCAGCAGGTCCTTCATCGAGCTGATCTTCTTTTCGTTGATCAGGATGTAGGCGTTCTCCAGAGCCGCTTCCATGCGCTCTGGATCGGTGACGAAGTAAGGCGAGAGGTATCCACGATCGAACTGCATGCCCTCAACGACTTCGAGCTGAGTCTCGAGCGTCTTCGACTCTTCCACGGTGATGACGCCGTCCTTGCCAACCTTCTTCATGGCCTCGGCGATGATCTTGCCGATGGTCTCGTCGTTGTTGGCCGAAACGGTGCCGACCTGCGCGATCATGTCGCCAGAGACGGGCTTGGAGAACTTGTCGAGCTCACCTTTCTCACGATTGCCTTCCTTATCGAGCTTGCCGGCGATGGTAGTGACGGCCTTCTCGATGCCCCGCTTCAAGGCCATCGGATTGGCGCCAGCAGCCACGGTCTTCACGCCTTCGCGATAAACAGCCTGGGCGAGAACGGTGGCGGTGGTGGTGCCGTCGCCAGCGACGTCCGAGGTCTTCGAAGCAACTTCGCGGACCATCTGGGCGCCCATGTTCTCAAGGCCGTCTTTCAATTCGATTTCTTTTGCCACGGTGACGCCGTCCTTGGTGATGGTCGGCGAACCGAACTTCTTCTCAATTACTACGTTGCGGCCCTTGGGGCCGAGTGTGACCTTCACGGCGTCGGCCAGAAGGTTGACGCCGCGGAGAATCGCCTGCCGCGATTCTTCTCCGTGAACGATGTGCTTTGCCATGTTTCGTATCTCCTTATAAATTTCGTGAAGCTGTCAGCTATCCGCTAAGAGCTACTTCCGCTTGCTCCTAGCCAAATCTCTGGTCATCCTGAGCAGCCCGTTTTTGCGCCGCGAAGGACCTGTGCACTGTCGGTTGGAAGCTCTTCGGGTTTTCTGTCGCCCGACGCCTACTTCTTGCTGCCAGCCAGTTCCTTCTTGGAAGGAGCCCCAGACAGCACGCCGAGAACTTCATCTTCCTTCATGATGATGAACTCTTCGCCGTCAATCTTGATCTCCGTGCCGGAGTACTTGCCGAAGAGGATGCGGTCGCCCTCTTTTACAGCCAGAGCGAATGTCTTGCCATCTTCGTTTACTCGGCCGGTACCAACGGAAACCACTTCGCCCTCCTGCGGCTTGTCTTTGGCCGAGTCGGGGATGATGATGCCGCCGCGTGTGGTGGTAGCTTCCTCCACACGCCGCACCAGAATGCGGTCATGGAGCGGTGTAAATTTCGCCATGATGTGAACTCCTTTCAAATGATTGAAAAGTTTGGTGGTTGCTGCGATTGAATCTGGGTAACCCTATGATTTGGAGGCGATTAGGACCCGCTGTTAGCAGTCTCGCCCACCGAGTGCTAATTCTAAAGATACCAGCGGAAGTTTGTCAAGCGGCCGCGATCGTCGGCGACGCAAAGAGCAGTGCCACGCCGCGCCCATCCGTAATCCCCACTTTCCTCATGAAATCCTGATCGTCATCCGACCCCGGATTCTCATTGCCATCGTCGCCTCAACCTCACCACTGTCATCCTGAGCGCAGGAACGCGATTCGTTTTGTGAATCGCGTTCCGGAGTCGAAGGATCCCTAGGTTTGCCTCGCACGCTTACGATGTTCGCGCGGCGAAATCCAGCGTGACCCACACAACGCGATTTCCGTTGTGTAGGGATACAGGAATCCGGCGGTGTCGTCTTCCGCCCTCGATCTACGATCTCTTTCTTAGGAGACAAAACTTTTACTTTCTTGATTGCGGTTTTCTAGTCGGCTCTCCTTACAATAACTCGCGCGGTAGCTAAGAGGTGTGCAGTTGGAGGGATTCTATGCGGAAGTATGGGTCATTCCCGATCATCATCAATTACAACCTTCATATGCAATTGCGCAACAACCATAAGGAAGACGATTTGTATCTGGCGGGGCGGCGCGAGGACGAAAAACGGCTTTACATGAAGACCAGCACGACCTCGGATGAAACTCTGGAAAACGGTCTTTACAAGGTAGAAATCGATGAGTACGAATCGACTGTCTTCCGATGCCTTCAAACGATCGAAGGCAATCCGGTGGGGCGAATGGTCCTCGGTCTGATCAACAAGCAGACGGTGGTCTGGATCGTTCCAGAAACCGATGCCATGAAGAAATGCAGTTGCGCGCAGACCAATCCTCTGGATTATGTGATACAACCCGGCAGTGTGGCCCGCGGAGTCGGCTTCGGTGATACGGTTATTCAGTTCCAGCCCGAGCTAGGCGACGATACGCTGTTTCATGAACTGGTCCACGCCTACCGCTACTCCTACAAGAAGTTCAGTCCCATCTGCATTGACATCCCCCCTAACCCGCGTACAAATCAATCGAGTTGCGGGAGCAGCGAGGAATTTCTGGCTCACCAGATGGAGAATATCTACCGGTCGCAGGCGAACCGGCCCCTGACGCTGGATTACTATTATGATGACACGTCTCCCCGCAAAAAGGATGAGATATACGATTTTCTGCTGGGTCACGTTGACAGGCTGGAAGCACTGAAATATTTCTTGCGTCACGAATACCTTGCCATGCTAGCCGCCCACAGCCTCCTTAGGGCTGATTACAATTCGTTCCGCGATTATCCGATGCTCGAGGAGAAATTCCTAAACGAGCATTCGCTTTCGACGCTGCCCGAATTGGCCCCATTGCAGCCGTAAGAACAATTTCGCCGGGGCTGTGGAAAAGTGCGCGGGGAAGTTGAGAGCGATGAAAAAAATCTCACGATGTCGGCAGTCGGATACCCACTCCACGCAAAGTGCGCGACGAGTGGGGCACCCTCATTGTGGCCTTTGTCCGCAGTTCAAAGGCTGGGCTATCAGCCTCCCAAAGAATCTAAAGCACTACTCCATCCCTCAGGCGGCGCGTTTCTTTGCAGAGTGCAGGCACGCCGAGACTTCGCGGAGGACCTGCTCGTAGTCTGCGGCGATCGCCCGCTCCACATGAATACGAGCACCCTTCACGCCTGCTTCTTGCGCCAACCTCTTGAACTCAGTTTGGAGAAAGACTTCCAATTGCTTCGATGTCAAAAAGGCAATGGGAACCGTAGACGACTGCCCGGTCGCGGTCTCAATCTTCAAGCAGTATGGTGATTCCGACTGTGTCATTTCTGAAGCCATGTAATTACCTCCCCTTATTCGAGTCATAAAAGCGGCAGTAAAATCCTTGGCATTTTAGCGCGTCCCGCCGCCAGCACGTTACTCGACAGGCCACTCGCGGAGACCGCAAGCAAGGACTGACGGCGGACTGGTCCTGGGGAAAGTCGCGGACCGAGGCAAAATGAAAATGTGAGTCCGGAAAATGTCGGGAAAATATGGGCACTTCCCGTGATGCCCGTCACAGCGCAGCGTATGGGATACACCGATAATTGTTTCGATGGCTGATACCCCGATACGTGACTGGGGACTTCCGGAACTGTTTGAACAGACTCACAAGGTGATCCGTCGCAGTCGCGAGATCATCCAGCAAAGCGAGAAACTGGTAGGGCAATCTCGGGAGTTGATGCACGATTTCCAGCGCTACACGCAAGCCCTACCCAAGACACCAAGCACTGCGACGTCTGAAGTATTCGGCGGATTGGCACCCAGAACCCTGCGGTGAGGTCAGTTGGGTTTGGTGGCGTCATTTTCGTGTTTGGCGAAGCATTCCATGTGGGCTTCTTTGCCTGGTTGCATTTGGACCGTGGCCGCTGCCTCTTGGAGATCGGCTTCTTGCAAAACACACAAATGTTCTGCTTCTTAGGAGTCTCTTCGCGCGCACAAGGACTCCGGCCGCATTCTCGGACGTCGCGACGTTTTGGGAGGCCGTATAACAGAACGCTGCGCTTGTTAGTGACGGAGTCGAGGATTATTCACGGCGGCGTCTAGTGGGCACACAGCAGCCATTCTCGCAATCGCAGTCGGAGATTCAGTAGCCAGCCGCCACCGACGAAGCGTTGTCCCTGAAGAACGGCGGCGATAGCTGGGAGAAGGTCCATGGGGGCGTCTGTTTTGACCTAGGTCCCCCTTTGCCCCGTCGCTCACCCACGTTTGACGATCTCTGGGATCGTCATTTGTGGTCAGGGAGGCTATTTTCGACTCAGGAGTTTGCCGCGCGAGGATACTGGTCCTTCGAACGGCAATTCGGGCTTCGTTTCGCGGGGCAGCTGTAGTAATCGCGCATGCGGTGGCGGGTGGTGTCCTGACTCCAGCTACGGAGGCGTGGATCTCGCGGGCCTGGGGTGAAGGTGGACGGTTCCCGCCCCGTCGCTGCGTGCTAAACTTCCCGACGCGAGATGGGCATGGAAAAACGAACATTCCTGAAGATTGCGTCGGCGCTGGCGGCAACGCCGCTGGTTTCGCGTCTGCTCGCGTGGGGGACGCCGGAGAAGCTGACGAACTGGGCCGGCAATCTGGAGTACGGGACGGATCGCTTGTACTCAGCCCAATCCGTCGATCAGGTGCGGCAATTTGTGAAAGAACAGTCACGACTGAAAGTACTGGGCACGCGGCATTGTTTCAACAATATCGCAGACAGTGTTGACGGGTTCCTCTCTATGCCATCGATGGATAAAGAGACCTCGCTCGACAAGCAGGCCCGAACGGTCACAGTCGAAGCTGGCACTCGGTATGGGCAGCTATGTCCTCACCTGGATGAGCAGGGATTCGCATTGCACAATCTTGCTTCCCTGCCCCACATCTCGATTGCCGGCGCTTGCACCACCGGGACGCATGGATCGGGTGTGCGCAATGGCAACTTGTCGACCGCAGTTTCGGAACTTGAGTTCGTGCTTGCGTCGGGCGAGTCGCTGAAGTTATCGCGTCAGAGGGATGGAGAAGCGTTCCGTGCCGCCGTTGTTGGACTCGGAGCGCTGGGGGTTGTCACGAAAGTGACACTCGATGTCCAGCCTCGATACACGATGAGGCAGTACGTCTATGAGGATCTGCAGCTAAGTCAACTTAAAGATCATTTTGACGACATCGTGTCGAGCGCGTACAGCGTGAGCCTGTTTACGGATTGGCAGAAGCAGCGGATCAACGAAGTCTGGCTCAAGAGCCGGCTGGATGATGCGACAGCCGATGCGCTGGAGGAGTTCTACGGCGCGAGGCGGGCTACGAAGAACCTTCATCCGATTGCCGATCTTTCCGCGGAGAACTGCACCGATCAAATGGGAATGCCGGGGCCGTGGTACGAGCGGCTGCCGCACTTCCGCATGGGATTTACGCCTAGCGCCGGGAAGGAACTGCAAAGCGAGTACTTCGTTCCGCGGCAGCACGCCGTTGAAGCCATCCTTGCGGTGGAGAAGTTACGCGATCAGGTCAGCCCGCATCTGATGATTTCCGAGATTCGCACGATCGCGGCGGACGATTTGTGGATGAGTCCCTGCTACAAAAGGGATAATGTGGCGCTTCACTTTACCTGGAAACCAGAGTGGCCGGCAGTGCGCGCGGTGCTCCCTATCATCGAGAAGGAACTGGGACCGTTTCAGCCTCGACCGCATTGGGGAAAACTTTTCACCATGAGTCCGGCACAACTGCATTCCAGCTACGAGAAACTGCCGGAGTTTGTGGAACTTTGCCGGCGATACGATTCGAAGGGAAAGTTCCGGAACGAGTTCCTCAACCGGAATATCTTCGGAAATGCGGCTTAGAGCACCGATGCTCGGCTCGCAAAAGACAATTAGTGTGCGCGCTTTCTGTTTCTACCGAAGTTGCCCACACTAAGATCTGCGCTTAGCATTCTGGACGCCCAGGTCTCGGAACTGCGGCGAAACATGGCGCACCCACATTTATTTATTATTTGTCCAATCGATTACTTGGTCGGGCCGGCTTCCTTCGTCTGATCGCATACTCCGTTCGTCGATTGCGGTGTCAGTACCTGCGTCCATGGTTGACCGTTCGGTGCATTCAGCAGCGCGGGCGTCGTGAAGTCGAAGAACTCGCTCATATCGCGCGAGGGATCTTGCCAGTAGGCGTCGCGCGCAGTTAGCGGTGGCACACCAAATTCCTTTTCGATAAAGGCCAAGATCGCCGTGTAGTCCCGTGGTATGTGCGATACGAAGTTTGGCTTCGCATATGGAGAAAGCACGACTAGCGGAACTCGGAATCCCGTCAGATTGAAAGTGCCTCCCAATTGGCCCACAATGCAATAATTCGTTGAGCCATTATTGGGATCCGGACACTGTCCCGGAGCGTCGCTATCGGGCGGTGGCACCATAAAGGGGGGAACGTGGTCGTACAGGCCTCCGCCTTCGTCGTAGCTCAGGATGAAGATCGAATCCTTCCAGGCATCGCTTTGCATCAGCGCTGAGATGATTCCCTGCACGTAGGCCGCGCCCGTCTGGATGTTGTTATCAGGGTGCTCGTCGAGACCGCTGGCGCCCGAAGCACTGTCGATAAAGATCACTTGTGGCAGGGCCTGATCGGGATCGCATGGTCCTCCGCTGCATGTTCCGGCCAGGCGGCTCATCAGGTCGGTATCCGGAAAAACTTTGGTCTGGATCGTCGGATCCTGGAAGTCCTGGAAGTTCGCGAGGAAGACGCCGTCCTTGTAGTAGTAAAGCCAGCTTACGTTGGCAGTGTTCAGGGCGCGGAAGATGGTAGATGCTGCATATTGCGGATGGCCCGAATCATCGGGATATTCGTGACCAAACGAAGTTGCCGCCATCAGGTACATGCGATTGGGAATGGTATTGGCAAGAACCGGCGAGTGCCACGCATCGCTGGTGGGAAAGAACGTGGCGAGATCGTAATAGTAAGGAAGGTCCAGCTGGTTGTAGTAGCCGAGCGCGCGCGTGCCGTTCGGGTCGTACTGGTTCGCGACCGATGTTGTCGTGTCGAGGAATCCGGCCATTCCGAAATCAGCGTTCGTGAACGTGGTTGTGGTCGCCCACGCTCCATCCCCGCCGGTTAGCGTTGTGTCGTGATGGCTTTCGTCCCAGGCAGGGGTGAGATTTTCCGTGCACTCCGTGGCTTCGTGAAATGGCTGCACCTTCGCGCCCGTGTGCGAGTTGGTCAGGGTGACCGTGGGATTGAAGGCATCGATCGTCTGCGTGTCGGTGATACCGAACGACGCGAGTCGCGGTCCGCGATACGCGCCGAGCTGTCCGAAGTACATATCGAACGAACGATTTTCTTGCAGCATGAAGAAGATGTGCTTAATCACGCCCGTCGTCACGCTGCTGACAATGACAGTAGCCGCGCCGGTAATGGTGCTTCCGTCGCTCGCCGTCGCTGTCGCGGTATAGGTGGTCGTGGCCGCTGGAGTGACCGTTGCGGTTCCTTGCGTGGGTGAGCACGGGCTGCAAACAGCATTTCCTGCGCCGTCGGTGATCGTAAATGCGGTAGGTGTGCCTCCCGTGACTTGCCACGTTAGTGTGGCGCTTTGTCCTGCAGTAATGTTGGCTGGAGAGGCGCTTAGACTCACACTGAGCGGAACTGTAACTGTGACCGTTTGCGGTCCGGCATTGCCGCCCGGGCCGGTCGCTGTGAGCGAGTACGTGGTCGTCGCGCTCACGGGAACCGTGGCCGAGCCACTGGTGGGAAGTGGACCTGAATCATCTCCCACCGCAAGGGTTGGCGTCACGGTAATCGAGGTTGCGTTCGTGGTAGCCCACGTGAGTGTCGTGGTTTGTCCGGCGCTCACGGCCGTGGGTTTCGCTGTGAATTGCGTGATCTGTGGAGGCCCGGATGCCCCGACTTGTACCGTTGTGGTCTGAGGAGAGCTGTTGCCGCCCGGTCCCGACGCCGTCGCCGTGTAAGTTGTGGTCTGGGTGGGGGAGTCCTGCACAGTTCCGGAAAGCGGTGTGCCGCTGACGAGCGTGCGAGTCGAGGAACCGGCGCTGGCAGTGATTGTCACTGCGGTCGCATTGCTGGACTGCCAGTTCAGAGTGACGCTCTGGCCGGCGTTTAAGGAGCTTGTGCTGGCCGAAAGGTTGACAGTCGGAGGGTGTTTTCCTAAACCTCCGCACGATGCGAGAACCCATATCATCACGATAAGAGTCCCGCAGGAAATCCATTGCAACACCCGGTTCATCATCGGTTAGCTGCTTCGTCTCTCCGGTTAAATGGTTCGGCAATCAGATGCGGACGGGGTCCACTCGGTTGCTGTCCTTCCACATGGCCCTACTGAAGGCCGAACGCACTATCCCGGGGACGTTCTCTTTACTTCAGGCGGCGCAGCAGGAATGTGGGATGGATGCCGAGGATTTTGGCGGCTTGCGTTTTGTTGTTGCCGGTGGCGGCGAGTACTGTGCGGATATAGTCCTTTTCGAGTTCGTGTAGGCTCACGAGAAAATCTCCGCCCGGCTCCCCGTCGTTGAGCGTGGCCTCGACGTGATGCGAATTCCTGAACTCCCGAATTTCTTCAGGCAGCGAGATTGCATCGATGTTGCCTTCGGGAGCGAGGATCATGGTGCGCTCGATTAAGTTTTCAATTCGCGGATGTTTCCCGGGCCAGGAATAATCGACGATCAGGTCGGCAGCTTCCGGCGCGAATCCGAGGAAGGTCTTTTTGAGCTCTTCGTTGAACCGCGGCACGATATCGAGCGCGAGCGGCAGAATGTCTTTCCTTCTTTCGCGCAGCGGGGAATGAACAAAGGCACGACGTTTAGGCGATAGAAAAGGTCTTCGCGGAAACGTCCTTGCGAAACAGCTTCCTTGAGATTGGTGTTGGTCGCGGTCACCAGGCACACATCGACTTTGATCGACTTCGTGCCGCCGAGGCAGCAATTTGGCTTGCACGCTGGGGGGACATGTTGCCGATTTCGTCGAGAAATAGAGTTCCGCGTGAGCACGCTCGAGCAACCCCTCTTTGCGCCGGGGGCATCGGTGAACGCGTCGGGCTCGAATCCGAAGAGTTCGCTTTCCAGCAGGGCGTCGGGAAGCGTGGCGCAGTTCAATTCGAGCCGGGGCTGGCTACCTCGTGGGCTGGAGTAGTGAATCGCGCGAGCGAGCACATCCTTTCCCATTCCGCTCTCGCCTTGAATCAAGATCGGCGTGTGATCGGCATCGGCAGCGTTGCGCGCAACTTCGAGCATTTGCCCATTCGCATGAACGCTTCACCACCCCTTATAAGTCCGATCACACGGGCCGGGCTGTGATTTGCATCACCGGGCGGAGTGCTTAGAGTTGGGTCCCTTCGGGAGTAACCCCTTGCACGTCGGGGAACATTAACGGTGTGCGATCGCTCGCGAGTGAGATTCAATTAGGTAGCAATTAAAAGAGAGGAAATGTTACGCGCCCAATCCCCGTCCTTAGCGATGAAAAATAGGGGCAGAGGATCGCTCTGCCCCGTTAGCCTCACTCTCTCATTGTTACCTGGCCAGAACTGATGCTGAAAACAGTGTGGCAACCACCACCACCACGGCCCCCACTGCATCGGTACTGCGTGGTGATCGTAAAGGAGTAACTTCCCGAGAATGGCGTGCCGTTCGCATCCACTCCCTGAAAGCTTCCTACGGTTGGCGTGGGGGAACCGGTCAAGGGAGCACAGGGCATGGCGACTCCGCCAAAACTCAAAAAAATGAAACCGACCGCGGGCGAAGTCTGCCCGTAGCAGGCTGTATTCGCACCAACCTCCAACCAGTTCACCGCAACTCCGTTGGTTAGAGGCACGGAGAATGCCCGGAACGGGGTGCTGTAAACCCCGGAAACAGGATTCGTGACCGTATAGCTGCCGGTAGTTTGCGCAAACGCTGCTGAGCACACGAACAGCGCAAAGACAAAGAGCGGAAACACTCTAGTCATGGGGAAGGCTTTCCTTTCAGTCCTTGTTACAGGGGTTTGTACAAAATTTGCGCACTACTCCTTTCTTCCTTGCGTTACCAACGAAGTGGGATTTGTGGCGCGAGATTCGGGCTGAGAGCGTGTTAGTTCGCGCGCTCTCCGCGTGCGTGCTTTTGCATGCGGAAGTAACACTCGACGTGCACACTCTGGCCGGTTTTCAGCAGTACAGAAGGGTGGTCTCGGAGAGGCAACTTACAGACAGGACAGGTGCGCTCGGCTTTCGATCTTTCACAGGCCAGTGGCGGGTGTGAAGAGGATGCGAACTTCAGGTTGCCGTCGGCGGACATATCCATCTCTCCGAAATCCAACGCGCGGATACAAAAGCGGCATTGACCCGGTAAAGGCACACTACTTTGAGTTAGTCAGCCGACAAATCAGGTAAATCCCGTAACTGATCTGAGTGGCGTACAGATTTTGATCCATGCGAGTGTGATCGGAGTCACAGAGCGCGGTCAGTTGACGCGCCCAAGATGAATCAACGGGAATGGCCTGAGATTCGGGGCGGGAATCTAGGGTACGGACGCATGGGTCGCGGCTTTATAGCGGCAATGCAGCATAGCGATCTTTGGGAAACCTCCGCGGTGTACGACATCAATCCTGCCGCACGCCAGCTCGCCGGCCGACGGGTGCCAGGAGCTGCCATCTACGAAGCCCCAGAGCCCATCTTCGCCGATCCCAGCATCGACGCCGTCGGCCTTTCACTCTCGCCGATGCATGGCCGCAACAAATCCGGGGAGCCCTGGCGACTCACAAGCATGTCCTGGCGGAAAAACCGTTGGGCGCCGATGTCGCCACCGAGTGGCAACTCGTCCACGAGATCGAGGCCAACGAGCGCTTTTGTCGCAGTAAACCTCTTCAACAGGAATGCCTGGTATCACAAAGATATCCGAGGGTTTATTGCCAATGATCAGATTGGCGATGTGGCCGTGATCCGCATCTGTCACATGACGCCGGGGCATATGCCGATGGAGGGCACGACCCCGAGGGTCCACCCGTTCACGACTGCGGCATGCACTATGTCGACGTCGTCCTCTGGTACGCCCACAGCGAGTACAAGACACGGCACGCGCAAGGGATTCGGATGTGGGGATACAAAGATCCCTGGTGGATGCCACGGTACCTTTGAGAACGGAATTGTTGTCGACATCACGCAAGGCTTCATCTATGGTCACCTTGCCAAACAGCAGCTACATAACCGCTCCGTCGATGTAATTGGGACGAAGGGTGTGGATTGACGGGCGATAGTTACGGCTCGCGGATCGAACTGGGAACGCCTGCCTTGCGCGCCTGTTCCTGCAATTCCTCGAGCTTCTGCTTGGCATCTTCCAGCATCTTCTGCTTGTCGGCAATCTGCTGCTTGTATTGCGCATCCTGCTTGTCCCACTCGGCGGAGTTCCGTAGTCGGTTACCTACGTCGGCGTACATCGCGGCTGCGCGGACTTGATACTCGCGCTGCAGGAGGTCGAGCTCGCGCTGTACAAGATCAATCTGCTTCTGCTGATCGGCGATTCTGTCGCCCCATTGTTTCCAGGCGGCTTCTTTCCCGGCCTGATCCATCTTGCTGGTGTCGGTGGGTGGTGTCGCGGCCTGTGCCTTCGCTTCACTGCCGGCAGCGGAAGTGCCGTTGGGTGTTTCCGCCGGCTTCTCCTCGGCCGCAGCCTCGGGCGCTGGGGCCGTGGCATTGCCTACGATGGAAAGCTTGTCCGTCTTCGGCAGATTGTCATTGTCAAAAACCTTGGGCTTGCCCTTGCTGTCCGGCTCCTTGCGGACCTGGCGAGCGTACTGGCCGAGCGATTGACCTGTGGGAGTGTCCGACGAGGTCTGAGCCTGCATCCGGCCATTTAGGCCTGCGATAGAGAGAACAAGTGCGATCCCCACTGCGAGCGCTGCGTTATGTTTCATGGTCTCCGCCTCTTCTTGCTGAACTTGAGTTTCTGCGGGACAGCATTCCCGCTGCTTGCCGCTACTCCGACCCGGCAGAGGACGCGTTTGCCATAGGCCGCCTGGTCAGAAATCCACCGATAGTCCGGTCCAATTGCGCCGCTTCATGCGCGATGTCAGTTGCGATCTCCCTGGCCATCTCCGCATCGCGATTCTCGGACAACTGCTGCGCATAGCCGGAGATCGTCGTCAAGGATGTGCGCAGCTGCAGAGCCATTTCGGCTGAGATCTCGCCTTGCAACTCCTGCTGGCGGCGGATGCTCTCCAATTCCGTGAGATCGTTGATCAGGCAGGTGACCCCGAGCAGGCTGTCGTCCGGCGCCGGAACTTGCGAAATCGTCATCGACAGGAAACGCTTTTCGCCCGCGGGAGTCTTGTAATCGGCTTCCATCTGCCGCCGTTTGACGCCTTCGTGCAGGACAGTATAGATCTCTTCGGCAATCCGGACTGGCGGCAGAGCGGTTTCGCCAGAGGAACCACTGACCGTGGATCTGGCGCCACAAATTTCGGCGCCACGAAAAATGTCTTCCGCGCCCATGCCGGTCGTCGATGCAAATCCGAGGATCGCTTTTGCCGCGGGGTTCGCGGTCTTGACCAGCCCATTCGATCCGAATACCAGGACGCCGCAAGACAAATTGGAAAGCACGGCGTGGCTGAAATTTTCACTAGTGCGCGCCCGTTGCTGTTCCGACTGCGATTGCACCAGCAGTTCATACTTCTGTTGCTTCAACTGCTGGATGACCATGTTGTAAATGTGCAAAGGCATGGCATCGACCGAAGGAGCCGCTGCCTCTGGAATGTCGCACTCGTCCGCAATGTGGCGACGCATGCGGCGCATGAAGAACAGCGCCAGGAAGAAGGCGAATCCGGCGCAGAAGAACACGATGGCCGCGCGCAGGAAGATTGGACTGGTGAGGATCTTCAGAAGAACCTCCCGTACCAATGAAGGAAACGGTCGCCGAAAAACAACGCCACCAGCGCCATGCTGCCGAGAAAAACACCGAACGGCATTTGAAAATTCCTATATACCAACTGGGCCGACTGCCATGCCCGCTGCCGGGCCGCGGCCGAATCAGCGAAACGCTTTGCGAAGCGCCGTGTGCGCTTCAGCCAGACCAACAGCACTGTGCTCAAACCGAAGATCGATCCTGCCAGAGACGCCGTGAAGATAGTCAGAACCGTGAGCTTCATTCCCAGAAAAGCTCCGATCATTGCCATGAGCTTCACATCCCCGAAGCCCATGCCTTCCGTCCCGCGCCAACGCAGGTAGATCGCGCCCGCGCCATAAATAAACGATGCCCCGACGGCCGCTCCCAGCAAGGAATCGAATAGCGAAAACAGTCTCTCGGAAATGTCTCCGCGGAAAGGAAGATTCAACACGCCGGGAAGGAACTGCGACACCAGATCATTCACCGGCACAACCAGACTGAAGACGATGCCCAGCGCCAATCCGGGCAATGTGAGTTTGTCGGGGAGCAGCTTGGTGTCGGCGTCGGTGAAGATCAGACCCAACACAAGAAACCCGAATGCGCAGTACTTCACCATGGAAATGGTGAATCCGAAATACCCGTAGCACAGGAGAAACAGGAGGCCGGTCAGCCATTCAATGATCAGATAGCGCGGCGAGATCTTGGCTTTGCAGTAGCGGCATCGCCCACGCAGGATCAGCCAACTCAGCACCGGCATGTTGTCGTAAAGAGCGATGCCGTGTTTGCACTTGGGGCAGGCGGAGCGCGGCGTCACGACAGAAATCCCCAGCGGCAGCCGGTGAATACACACATTCAGAAAGCTGCCGAAGCACAGCCCGAGGACAAAAATCGCCGCTGCGAGAACAGGGTCCACGCTGTTTCCAAGTGCGCTCAAAGGGCGGCTTGCGGCAGGGCGCAAGCCTTTCCGAGAACGCGGAAATTCTCAGTTCTTGATGGAATTATAAGTTGACAATCCGGGTGGAGACTAAGGTACTGAAGTCACTGGCCAGAGGGACAAGGGCTAGTAAGTCATTGGCCATAGGAAACTTACAATTTCGCCCTGGCGCGAAGGGTCGTCAGGGACCCTGGCGTCAGGAACTTGCAGACCGAAGCCCGCAACCTGGCGCCTGAAGCCTGCCGCCCGATGCCTCATTTTCCCTGCAGCGTTCCGACGTAGTCCACGACATTGGTAATCCGCTGCCGCACCTGACTCTCATGTCCCTGGCTGATACTGGAAAATAGGGGGCCCCAGACCGGCATGTCCTGGCTGCCGTGAGCGGTGGCAGTGGCCTGTCCGTGAAGGACGGCAGAGACGTACGCGGCCGGATACTTCCCGCTCGCGTTCTTGGCTAGAGACGAGAGATCGGTGGGTGTGGTTTTCAATGCCGAGGCTGCCGGCCCATCCCCTTTGCCGTCTTTTCCGTGACAGACAGCGCAGTAATTGTTGTACATCTCTTTGCCCGAGTTCGATGGCGTACGGGTAATCGGCACATGCTTGATGGTAGCGCCGCTTTGAGCGGGAGCGGCCTGCTGCGCGAGGGCAAGCGACAGAAGCACCGCCAAAGCAACGGCCAGACTGATGAATTTCATTACATGCATGGTTTCCTCCAAGGGCTTCTTAGCCCGGAACAACCACAACAAGGCAGTCTAGGCGCCGTCTAGTGAGAGGAATGTGATTGAAGTCACGGGCGGATGTGACGGATAAGGCGACCTGCAAGCATGAGCACGTACGATTCTATGGTGGATGTCATCTTGAGAACCGGCATGGGCCGGGGTGAGGGACCTTGACAAGCCCGCTCGAACGATGCTGCTACGGTAATTTATAAACATGCACGCGGTGAGATTGGATCTTCCTGGCTGCGGAGAAGCTGTAGACGCAAGTAGGGTCCTTCGCGCCGGCTTTGCCGCCGCTCTGGATGACATCTTTAGGCAGAAGAACATCTTGGTCGCGCCCTTGATCTCGCGAACATCGACGAGCTAATACGTCGACATGGAACACACCTCCGTATTACGGGAAGACAAACCGCAACAGGTCGCCTTCAAGCGCTACGGCCGATGCATCCGGCTCGGGAAAGTTTCCGGCCCAACGATTCCAATCGGCGCGCACCAGACGGGTTTGGGCGATGGGATTGGCAATCCAGCCCTCAATTGTCTCCTCGCGACGGTAGACGGAATATGCGCTCACGTTCTCGGGGATGGGCTCCGACTTCCACTCGAACAGGCTCGCGGCCAAGGCTTCGGTGATGGATTCGCACGGGTCGAGACTGAGAATCCAGTCTCCACGGACCATTTCAACGTACGAACTCTCGGATTTGCCCACGACGCGCGCACCATACTCCCGCGCAACATTGCCCGTTCCGTCCCAGGACCCATGGTCGACAACGAGCAGTTCGTCGCATGGAAACAGCATCTCCAGTGCACGCCCGATGCGCAACGCGTCATTGTGCGTATGCAACAGTGCCGTGATCCTCGGCATGGCTGCCACAGTGTACGCGAAATACCGGCTCGGAGCTGTAGTCAAGCTGCATTTCACGAGTTTGGCGAAGTCCCACCTCACCGCAACAGCCGAGAGAAGTGGAGCCCCCCCCAACTTTCGATCTTCGTCATAGGCCGGAGGCCTGACCGGCAGGTTGAGACGCCCAAGCAGAAGGGCCCGCAGCGAAGCAGCGGGCCGGAATGAAATTACGCCGAATTATGGCTGAGCTTGCAGCTTTTGGCGATTGTCGTTCGCTGGCGCAGCCTGGACAACCGTGACGGGCTGCTGCAGGGTAAAGTTCAGCACTGTCTCCGAGGGGAACTTAATCTGCTGGCCCTTGGTTGCAGCCTGAACGCCGCCGCCGACTCCCGCGCCAGCGGCGGCGCCGATTGCGGCTCCTTTGCCGCCGCCAGCTAGTGCTCCGATAATGCCGCCGATCGCAGCGCCTGCACCGACCTTCGTGGCCGTGTTCTTGCCGCGAGAACTACCCTTCTTGGAATATTGGTCGGTCTGGATGTTATACGTGCGCCCGCCAAAGCTCAAACTGTCGAGCTGCATGACAACATCCGACTGCCCGGCGAATTTGCCGGCGCTCTTGACTTCAACCAGATGCCCGACGACTTCAACTCCTGTCGGCACCGCTTCTTCTCCCCCCGAGGTCAGCGGGGCATTCAGCGTGGCGTGAAATGTGTCTCCCGTCTGATTCTTCTCGCTGTCGATCGGATCGACCAGGCGCACCGTAAGTTGCGTTCCCTGATCGATCGTGAACTTCTTCGGAGGAGGCGGAGGAGGCGGCGGCTGAACCGGGTTGCTGGCCGGTGGGGGCATCATGTTGTTATTGGCAGTCTGTTGAGGGCCGCTGTCGCCGGAATCCGATTGTCTTGCCGAATCGTCCGCGCGGCTCGCCCCGGAACTGTGCTTCGATTTGCCCGACTTCGTCTTTGCTGGCTTGTTCACACTGGGTGGAGGAGTGTTATCCGCAGGTGTGCTGGCCGCAGGCATGTCCGCGGGCGGAGTTGACTCAGCGACGGCGCTCGGTTTGCCCACATTGCTGACATCCAGATTGTTGATAACAGTCTTCACGCCGGTGATGCTTGCGGCCTGCTTACCGGCCGCTTCCCGTTGCGCGTCGTTGTCGACCGTACCTGAGAGCGTCACCACGCCGCTATCGGCTTTTACCGAGAGCTGCTTGCTACTCAGGCCGGAGTCCTGGCCGAACTTGTCTTGAATCTCACTGGAGATCTTGGCGTCGTCTGGTTCCTTCGCGCAGCCAAGCCCCAACCCTAAAATGATAGCCAGCAGAAAAGAAAGAAAAAGAATAAGCGGAGATTGTTTTTTCATACCATCAACTCCCGACACCGGCGGCTCGAAAGCTCCGGTATCCTCTTAGTTTAGATGCTTCGAGGTTTCCGTGCAGATGCAAATGCGGGAACCCAACTACTTGAACCGGTATACATCGGTAATCGGCCACCAGAAAGGGACTTGGGTTACAGTGGCTTATTGCAGAAGGGCCTGTAGCTCAATCGGATAGAGCATCGGATTCTAATCGCTCCAGACTCCGCGCCAGTCGTGCCTTTTCAACGATTTCTCTCCGCTGAGGTTTGCTGAAATCGGGCGAATTTTGCGGGATAAGTGTTACTTTAGTGACAATTTTCACCTGTCAAAAATGGTGACCCCGGTGCGAATCGAACGCACAACCCTCAGCTTAGAAGGCTGATGCTCTATCCAATTGAGCTACGGGGTCCACGCCGCAAGTATATCGCGAAAGCGGGAACGGGGGCTCTGCGGTTCAATGTGACCATATACCAACCATTCACTGACGTTTCGCTCGGAATACCTGGCTCCAAAATAGGCACTGTGGCGTCAAGTCTAATCGGAAGTATGAGGCTCAGGAGGCAGAGATTTAATTCGACAATTTCCAGTTAGACCAAAGAGGGTGCCCAACAGAACTGCGAAACCACCTGATGGGCTGTTAACCCTGTCCGATTGCGGTCGAACAACGGGTTGCATTTTAGGACATTGTCTATGCTCCCCGGGCAGAGTGACACATTATCTAAGTTCTTTGGCACACTCGATGGGTTGTGAGTTCCGGAAAATCTGACCCACCTAATTCCGGAAATTCTGAGCCACCCAGTGATAGTCATAAGCGGTAGAACTTCTCTCTATGTCTGCCGCCGGTCCATGGACCGGCGGAGGCGGAGG
>Ga0126373_10000127_pt1 | contig 53715 bp, 72 predicted proteins | sample PanSoiMetPlot_11_FD_92545 | JGI IMG/M metagenome (GOLD analysis project Ga0126373, IMG submission 92545) | Tropical forest soil microbial communities from Panama - MetaG Plot_11 | ecosystem: Environmental > Terrestrial > Soil > Tropical forest > Bulk soil | place: Panama | collected 2016-02-17 | reverse complement strand
TCGATCTTCCAATGCCACATAACTGAACATTCCCGATTGCAACTGCTGATCGTCTCCACGCATGCCTGCTTCTTAGCACAGCTTCGCTGTGGAATTGCAGTCCTAATTCAACAACCTCCTAGAGGAGTCTCGCCTGACTGTGTGGCATGACTCTATGACTGGTCGCCTATCGTGACGTCATGGTGGCAGGCAGAGTTCGCGAGAGTCGCAACGCCGCATCCCCCATGTTGCGCAGTGCAGGTCGAACTTCTTGCAACGCGCGTTTTCAGCCCCACAATCCAGGTTGACCCGCAGCTGGGAGTTCTGACTCGAATCATGGATTCCTTCTCCGCAGTCCTCGCCGTCGCATGGCGGTTCATTCCTCATGGTCATCCTGGGCAAAGCCGCTGGACTTCGACACACGAGCGGCGGTTCCTTCCTCTGCTGGTTGCACCCCTGGATGAAGAAGTCAAAGTGCACCGCGCCCACGACGAGGCTGCGAGGAGCGATGATCGGACGGAGCATGGATCTTTGAGACGGCAAAGGCCTCCAAGGTAACGACAGGGCAGTGCAGATTCGGATAGACACAAGGAGAGCCAGACGGTAAGTTTTCTGAAACGGGGAGTGCAATCCAGAATGACAGGCGCGATCACGTTAAGAGGCTTAGGAGCACTTCAACGATCTCATCCTCTCTCTGAAGATGATGCAAACGCTCGTGTCGACTGAACCGCTCAGAGTGAAAAACTTGCCATAGGAGGGACGAGCGGACGGCACCGAGTCTGACTCCAATGACGCCGTCCGCTCACAGGGGCGCACTCTGCCCGTAAGCTAAAGGACGGTTTCGCGAGTGGCTGTGACTTTTGTCACAGCATGCGCTGGCTTGGACGATTCTTCCGCAACAGTGCAGACCCTCGATCTTCAATGTGTGCGGCAACGGATACATGGGCGAGAACCAAGTCATGGAAGAATCGTCTGGAGCAAACGGTGGGTGCTGACTCGAGGTCAGTGGTTAGTCGGTCGTCGCTCAAATCGGCCTGTCGATTTATGTCAGGGCTAAGGGAACTGCATCAGCTATCTTTACTGGAGGATCTCGCCGGCACCTGTTTCGCCCGCTCCCCTGCGCAATGACGTCTCTGACGTCTCCACCGCCACCGCGAGGCCGATACGCATCACACCTGACCCAAAGGACTAGCTTTCTGCTTCAAATTCGCCGGAATTGCGGATGTGCAGCTACATGAACGGCAGAAACCGCAATTTCAAACCGGACCCGGTTTGCACACTCCAGTCAGCTGGGGAACCTGTTGCCATAAATGGCAGTCACGTAGTGTGGAGGGATGTGCGTGCCTCCATGGACTGCTTTGTAGACCCCTGAAGCTGGTACGGTGTCGCCTGCACGGAAGACCTCTGCCATTCTCATCCTTTCTGCCTCATTGGGAGGAAGAAAGCCGCTGCCACGGTTGGAAGTCAGGGGGGAAGGCGGTGGCAGCGGCTCGCGAGCAACGAACTCCGAAGGTAACATAGGCGCGGACTTCTCACACCAAGTTTTGTTGCAAATTGTTGTGAAGCCAGCCGCTGGCTTATTCATAATCGATGACTGCGTGTGGAGAAGCAGAGTAGGTAGATTAGGAAGACCCAAGAGTAAGTCGGCGTGCGTGAATGGGATTCCTCATCGCGCAGAGCAATTAGGTCATTCAACGACTACACAGAAGCTTCAGAGACCAAAGCGCCACAGGTTTACTGGTTGAAGAGAAGGAAAGTAGGAGTGCGGTCCCCAAGGACCTTCCATATAAGCTCAAGCAGTAGCCCGGAATTTCTTCTTGTTTTCCCCAGTGGGGACTCACCGTCAGAGTAGGTACATAACATGCATCGGGAGCAGTGCTTGTCGCTGGTTTCGCCAGTTCTAGCTCAGCTCTTCTTGCGACGCCTCCCTTTCTCCCCCATTGAGCGAGCTTCTTGCGGTGCTTGCGCGTGGTGGTCTTTCCGCCTTTCTTACCGACGCACCGTGACAGATCACTTTGGTGAGCGGATGTACGGGGCAGTATGTCTCTTTGCGCACCGCTCATTTTTGTCCCAAACCACTCTTCGTCAAGCCACCCGCTGGCTTTTTCCTTCCCCGGCCCCCCTGCTTCCCCCAGTCCGACAACAGGTCCTTGTACCGGGCTGCCGTCGCTTGTCCGCCACCGGATGCAATACATCTGGGACAAACCAATCGTGTACGTAAGTGATTGGGACAGAATGGCATCCCGGATCGAACCGCCAATACGATCTGGTTCGATACTTCTTGTAAGAACTGAGCATGCCTTGCCGAATACTGGTTCTTTTGCGCGCTGAGTATGATGATTACGCCGAGACTCTCTCCCCGGACAGTCATGGGGACCGCGCAGTACGATCGAATTCCCTCGGTGACGGTGTGCCGTTCGACCTGAAACTCAAGCTCTCTTTCCAGGTCCCGGCGGACCATGGGTTTTTGGTGCTCAAACACCCACCCGTGGTGGCTCTCCTTACAGTCCAGCCTCACACCAATCCGATAGAAGGTGTCCGGGCCGCAACCATCGTGGGCGGCCAGTTTCAGGGCTTTCATCTCGGGTGCGTATAGGCTTAACCCGGCTCGGTCAAATGGCATCACCTTTCGCACAGCAGTGCACATACCATGGAAAATTTCGCTCAGTCCAGGCTCCGTAATGGCTGTCCGGTTGATTTCAAGCAGCGTCGCATACCGCTCTTGGATTCTTAGTCGCCCCGTCATCCGCATGCAACCTGAAATGAACAACGAATCCACTACACATCAGTTTTATCACAGGTCCCCACACCCGACGCTTGAGGTTGTCCCGACCGGAGGCTCGGACCGTTACGGTCGCGTCTGGATGTCTTACACGTGCGCGACTTGATCCTCAACATCCTTGTTATGGAAGCCTGTGACTAATGTCATCGGCCCCCGGAGGCAGTCGGGTTGCAACCTACGGAAAACGAGGTAAGACCATGGCAGCCCACAAAATCACCGAAGATACCAGCGTGGCGGAAATTGTGAAGTCTTGTCCCGGTGCTCGACGTATTTTTGACGAGCACGGGCTGAAGAGGATGCGGTGGCGAGAATGGTCCCCGTGAGCCGCTGAAGTTTTTCGCGGCCGTTCACCAGGCAGACGTCAAGGAACTGCTCTACCAACTCATCACCCCAAAATAATCTCTTAATTACCGACCTGCGGTTTGCAAAGTGCCCATCCCGGTGATCAGCTGATGGGCACCGCGATCAGCGAAGCACTATCCCCTACAGCGGGCGAACGTTCTCTGCCTGCCAACCCTTGGGTCCCTTCTTCACTTCAAATTCCACCCTCTGTCCTTCTTGCAGGCTCTTGAATCCTCCCGCTTGAATCGCTGAGAAATGAACGAACACATCTTCACCGTTTTGCCGGCTAATAAAACCAAAGCCTTTGGCATCGTTAAACCACTTTACTGTTCCTTGTTCCATATTGGTTTTTATCCTTGTTTAATTTTTAACGCTGGACGGGAGTCGGAGGTACACAGGGCAGGACTGAGCTGGTTTGCAAGAGGCTGCTCAACAACCGAATCAAATCAAACGCAGCTGTAGTGTACCAAAAGTGCATCAATCGGCAAGCCGCTCGGGTTGGGGGCGGATCAAAGCGTGCTTGCGCAAGGCATGATTGATTGCCATGAGATAATCGAATTCATGCCGGTGGCCATGGGCATTTCTTGCGGGAAGTGCGGGCGGGTTTACCTAATCACGCGGCCGGATTCTGCGGGCCGAATACGACTCGATGAAAGTGATCCATTGCGGCCTTCGTACAAGCTAACCTGCAAATGCTCGGCAGTGCGTTTTTTCGACAAGCGAGAGATGCTTCCATACACAGTTCCCAGGTACTGTGTCCTGCGTGGCTATGCCATTCGCGGAGACTATGTTCAGGTTCCAACCCGCGTTGGGAAAATACGGACAGCCGCTTAGCCTTCCCTAACTCTGGTGTGCTGGATACGGTTGTAAAGCGGTCCTTGGGGCTTGTCTTCGCCGGAATCCCAACAACTGCTTATATTTCAATAGGTTGCCATCTGTTGGTTCAGCTCATGGAGTTTTCACCTCACGCAACAGGCGCCAGGGGCACTCTCCTTGCGCGAAGCGGAGGTGCTGCCTGTGATTGGCGCCAATCATCGGGACTGCGCCGATCATCACGGACCATGTCTGGCAGTGTCTCGACAACGGAGCGACTCATCGTTGCCGATCCTCGCATGCCGCCGATCACCCGGAACACGACCTCTATCTTCCGCTGTGTGCTGGAACTGATCTGGCTGTACTGATGGGAATGCTGCACGTCATTCTGCGCGATGGCCTGGAAGACCATACATGAGCTACAGCCAGAAATGCGCGCACCCGTCGTGCGCCGTATACTATTCTCAGGAAAACGACCGGCGGAATGCCCCTCCATCAGGTTTTGGTCGATCAAGGTACGGCTCGGTGTTGCCGGAGCCTCCTCCCGCCCGTTGCCGCGCGTGGTGCTTGAAGCTGATGGCAAGGAGCTGATCGCAACCGGAGTCGAAGACTGACCATGCCAGCGCCTACTCAACCACCTCCCCAGACTCGGGGCTTGACGGCTATCGACGGAGCCATGTCACTGATCGCAGTGCTCCTGGTCGTCCAGGTCTGGCTGCTCAGTGCAGCCCTCGAATCCTTCCTCGCCGGGTATCGCGAAACGGCGTTACCCGCTGCAGTGATCTCCGGGGTAATGTTTCTGATCTGCCTGGGCTTGTATCTTTTCGTGGACCGCGTAGACCGCGAGGTCCGCAGTTCTGATTCCTCTGGTCGATGACCATTGTTCGACTTTCTGGGAGTCACCCTCCCCCCGAGCCGAAGGGCGTCCGAACCGCCTTTAGTAATAGTGACGTAATAATAAGGATCAGGGGCGCCCAGCTCCGGTCGTTCTGGCGCGGGGTGCGCAATCGGCATGAGTGCTGAACGCGGTAGCGTGATTTCTTCTGGCGCTTCACGGAGCGCGACAGCTCCTCTTCGTCTGCTGGCAGAGCAGGCCTTCTCGCGAACTGCCGGCGCTCCGCTGGTCCAGGAAAACCGGATTCGAATTCTCAAGAACGCCGAAGAAAACTATCCCGCGTGGCTGGCCGCGATCGCCTCGGCGAGAAAAACGGTCAACTTTGAAAGCTACATTATTCATGCCGACGACGTCGGGCATCACTTTGCGGACCTGCTGTGCGCGAAAGCTCGCGAGCGCGTTCGAGTCAGAGTGATCTATGACTGGTTCGGTGCACGGGGAGCGTCCTCGTGGAGATTCTGGCGGCGCCTCCGGCAGGCCGGTGTCGATGTGAGGTGCTTCAATCCTCCGCGCTTGGACAGCCCCTTGGGATGGCTCAGCCGGGACCACCGCAAAACCATCACTGTGGACGGACGGATCGGGTTCGTCTCCGGACTCTGTGTCGGACAGAGTTGGGTTGGGGACTCGAAGCGCGGCATCGAGCCCTGGCGCGACACCGGTGTCGTGATCGAAGGCCCTGCGGTGTTCGACTTGGAACAGGCATTCGCGGCGATGTGGGGTGGTCTGGGTGCGCCCATCCCCGAAGAAGAACTCGTGCCGGAGGGTGCGGCGATTCCGGGAGCGGGTGACGTGGCCCTGCGGATCGTTCCGAGCTTGCCGGGCAAGGCCGGCCTTTACCGTGTGGATCAGCTGATCGCAGCCATGGCCCGCCGGGCCATTTGGCTCACCGACGCTTACTTCCTTGGAACACCGACCTATGTGCAGGCCCTTGGCGCGGCCGCAGGCGACCATGTCGATGTGCGTCTGCTTCTTCCGAGGACCAGCGACATCCCGGTTGTGCGTTCCACGTCCCGGGTGGGTTACAGGGCGCTCTTGGAAGCGGGGGTGAGGGTTTTCGAGTGGAAGGGGTCCATGCTTCACGCCAAGACCGCGGTTGCCGACGGGCGGTGGGCGCGAGTTGGATCGACGAACTTGAACATTTCAAGCTGGATGGGAAACTGCGAACTGGACGTGATCGTGGAGGACGAGGACTTTGCCCATCATATGGAGGAGATGTATCTGGAGGATCTGAGTAACTCGACCGAGATTGTCCTCGGTTCGAAACATAAGGTGATGCCATCGGAGAAACGCGACCGGAAAATTCCGCAGTTGGGGTCGGCCCGGGGAAGTGCGGGCCGCGCCGCCACCGGAGTTCTGGCCATCGGAAGCACGGTGGGTGCAGCGTTAACCAGCCAACAGACGCTCGGCCCTGCTGAAATTCCTGCCCTCACCGTCGCCGCGCTGACCCTCCTTGCTCTGGCTGCGGTCGCTGCCCATTGGCCGCACGTGATCAGTATTCCGGTCGTTGTCCTAGGTGGGTGGACGGCCTTGACCCTGATGCTGCGAATTTTTCGACTGTACCGGCGCCACGCGCGAGGACCCGAAAAGTAGCCCTTGCGCAGTCCGATCCGAGAATAAGGACACAGCATCTAACGTAGCAGGTCAACAAGAGTCGTCCAAAGGTGAACGTGGATCAATGAGACAGCGACATCAGCCGGCTGGCGAGGGGAGGCATTTCCGCATCGCCACCTACAATACCCACAAGAGCCGCGGTCTCGATGGCAGAGTCCGGCCGGAACGCATCGGTGAAGTCTTGCGCGAACTGGACGCCGATCTCATTGCATTGCAGGAGGTCGTCAGCCGAAAGGGAAGTGCGCCAGAGGAAGACCAGGCCCGTTACTTTGCTGAACAACTCGGATACGACTGGGCGATGGGCGAGAGCCGCACCCATGATGGTGGCGCTTACGGCAATGTTGTCCTGACCCGGTGGCCGATTCAGTCCTTTTGCAATTACGACATCTCAACGGCGGGTCGTGAACGCCGCGGCTGCCTCCGCATTGACGTAAGGCTCGGCGAGACGCTGCTCCATATCTTCAACCTGCACCTAGGCACGGCCTTTTTCGAGCGGAGAGAGCAGGCGAGAAAACTGTTGGGCCAAGGAATCCTCGAGAGCCCGGAACTTGCGGGAAGGCGGATTGTTCTTGGCGATTTCAACGAATGGAGTCGCGGCCTGGCATCACGGCTCTTCGCGACCCGCTTCGATGCTGCAGAGCCTCTACGATATCTCGGCCGCTCCCGCACCTATCCCGGTCTGCTGCCGTTTCTGCACCTCGATCACATCTACTTCGACCCGTGGTTTTTGCTGAATCGGCTCACCCTTCACCGCACGAGGAAAGCGCTCCTCGCATCCGACCATCTCCCGCTGGTCGCGGACTTCGCTGTAAGTCCCGGTGCTGAGCCTCGTCCCACTCTCCATGCACGCCCCGCCTTTGCGCGCACCATACATGTCCGTCCCGAGTCGATCCTGACCGACTACTCGAATCCTCGGTAATAATCGCCGAAGCCCAGTGAGTTTGCTAGGATGCAGTGGCGCACTTTCGTAACCCAATACGTAACGCGACCCACGTTACAGCTGTGCCATTTACTTCATCCTGGCAACGACCGTAATGTGCGGGTGAGCAGTTCCTCGGGGGAGGGCGCTGCTCGTCCGAGAGTGCGCCCAGCGTTGAGCCTGCTTGAAATGCTGGGCGCATTTCAGCGCGAGAGTTGGCGCCTTAGGGGCAGTGCGAATCAATGCTGCACCTTTTAGGACGACAAAGCATGAGACACTGAAACAGGTTGCTTGTTTTCGGGGATGCCCCGACATAGCGTTTCCCCAAGAGGGCGTCCACAACCTGGTGACGGGCGTGCATTGGTCCCGAGTTTTCATTGGTACCTGGGCGCGTGCGTTAATGGTTGCTTCAACCAGCATTACTGGTCACTGAGTGGCCGGTAACTAAGACTCAGCGTCCTGCACATTTTCCTGCCCAACAATCTCATTTCCACAAGGTTTGCATGCATCGTTCCGTACTTGTACGTACTTGAAAACAACCGAGGGTAAGCCGTGCTGAATGGTTTCGGAGTGTGACGTCGAGATCGCGACGGCGTCAATGGCATCATGAGCCCGAGGGGAACAGTGACCGCGCTGAGTACGGAGGTCGTTCGCGGGGTGGACAAGGACTCTGGTTCCTTGAGGCGGTCTGCTGCCAGTGACCGGAAAGGTCGGGGTTGGAGATGGAGGCGCCCAGCAGTTGCGCCGCGGCAGTGTAGCGCGGGGGCGCTTCAGACTCGGCAGGAACAGTCAGCTTCCGACAAAGGAGGTCTATGCGCGGTTGAAAACGAGGTGTTGGCTTTGCCCTCCGTTACGGGCAAGGGCAAATCCCAGGATTCATGTTGGGGGAGAGATCAGACCACACCCGGTCGGGGCCTGCCCTGTTCTGGTGTGCACGGTCAGTGGATGCCCATCGAGATGCAGGCGAATCTGCGGAGCTTTTGTTAGCCTTTTAATGGGTATGAAATCTCAGACGGCGGGATGGCGATTTGCGTCTCATATTCCAGATCAAGCCTGGTGGTCTGAAGTCTGCCGTCTTATTCTCTGGATACAGTCTCTTGCCCTTCAGGCCATATTCCTGCAAGGCTAACTGGTCGATCTTCAAGACCTGAACTTGTCGTCACTTTCGGCGAAAGGCAGGCAGTTGTCTTTGAGGACTCCTCCCGGGCGTCGTGCTGCGATTTCAAGGGTTCTGTTTGTCTCGAAGAGTCCCGCGTGTTTGTCTGCATCGCGTGTTAACATGTTGTCCTACCTCGGCTCTCGGCTTGCGCAGCCATGAGTGAATCTTACCTTTTGCAAACCACAGAGCCTGGCCGCGTGGCTCGCTATCGAGCGCAAGGTCATCGAACTGGTTGGATACGGTGGTTTCCCGGGTTGGATGTTTTGCAACGGTACGAGTTCCGCTGGCTTCGACACGATCTTGTGGCTGGTCTCGTTTTGACGAGCATGTTGGTGCCGGTCGGCGTCGCATATGCCGAGGCGTCGGGACTGCCGGGAATCAACGGCCTCTACGCTACCATTGCGCCCCTGCTGGCTTACGCCCTGTTCGGTCCGAGCCGCATTCTCGTTTTGGGACCGGATTCGGCGCTTGCGCCCATGATCCTCACAGTCGTGCTGCCGTTTTCGGCGAACGAGTCAAAACATGCGATTGCGGTGGCCGGTATGATGGCAGCCGTCTCTGGCCTCCTGTGCGTCGCAGCCGGCCTGGCACGCCTCGGTTTCATCACGGAGCTGCTTTCAAAACCGATCCGCTACGGTTATATGAATGGCATCGCGCTGATGGTGACGCTGAGTCAGGTGCCGAAGCTGCTCGGTATCTCGGTTACCCCAAGCGGGCCGCTGCGCCAGACGTGGGAAGCGATCGATCAGATCCTAGCTGGGAACACGAACGTCGTGGCGCTTGGAATCGGCTCCGGTACACTTGCGCTAATCCTCATTCTCAAGCGCTGGCCTCGCGTACCGGGAATTTTGATCGCGGTAGCGGCTGCTACCGTAGTCGTCGCGGCTTTTGATCTCGCCACACGTGCTGGCGTGTCCGTTCTCGGCGTCCTGCCGCAAGGACTGCCCGTGCTGCGCATCCCCTTGGTTGGAGTCAGTGACCTGATGCCCATTCTTACAGGCAGCGTTGCCGTTGCCCTGGTATCGTTCGCGGACACGAGCGTACTATCTCGAGCCTATGCTGCCCGTCTGCGTACAACTGTCGATCCGAACCAAGAGATGGTAGCTCTTGGTGTAGCCAACCTTGCCGCATCTTTCTTCCAGGGCTTCCCGATCAGCAGTAGCTCATCGCGCACGCCGGTGGCGGAGACTGCAGGTGCCAGGACTCAGTTGACTGGGGTTGTGGGAGCGCTAACCGTTGGTTTGTTATTAGTCTTCGCGCCTGGTCTGCTGCAACATCTGCCTCACACGGCCTTGGCTGCGGTAGTCGTCGCCTCAGCCATGGGCCTTATCGAAGTGTCCGACCTGGGTCGCATCTATCGAATCCAACGCTGGGAGTTTTGGCTTTCCATGACCTGCTTGGCAGGTGTAACGGTATTAGGCGCCATTCCTGGGATTGGCCTTGCAATCGTGATTGCGGTGATTGAGTTCCTGTGGGACGCCTGGCGCCCGCATTCGGCCGTGCTGGGCCGCGTCGAACAAGTTAAGGGCTATCACGACATCGCACGGTACCCAGAAGCGCGACTGATTCCGGGCCTCGTGCTATTCCGTTGGGATGCGCCCCTTTTCTTCGCCAACGCCGAATTGTTCCGCGAACGTGTCCTGTCCGCTGCGGAGCGTTCACCGACGCCGGTCCGTTGGCTGGTGGTCGCGGCGGAGCCGGTTACCAGCATCGATGTTACCGCGGCGGATGTCGTCTGCGAACTCGACGATGCCCTGCATGCCGCCAGCATCGAACTCTGTTTCGCCGAAATGAAAGATCCTGTCAAAGACAAACTGAGGCGCTTCGGGCTTCTCGCTCGTTTCGGCGAACAGACTTTCTACCCAACAGTTGGAGAAGCGGTCAGCGCCTACCTCGCAACCCATCGGGTCGAATGGATTGACTGGGAGGATCGTCCTTTTTAAGGCGCAAGGCAATTTGGAATGACTGTCTCGATTGAGTCAGCGGCTCAGAAAGCTCAACCGCTGGAGCGAAAGACGGAGAAGGTAGCGTCCCAATGGGGTTTGCTGTCGTTCTGCGGTTGTGGCTTTTCCAGTACGGCGGAAGTTCGATGGAGCAAGAAAATTTAGGTCATGAAAAGAGTTCGATCAATGTTTAGAACGCTCAAGGAACACGCGGAACGATTTCAGGGGAAGCAGCCCGGGCTACTTGCACGGTCGTTTGGTTCAAAGTGCTGGTAGTCTTCTATCCTGCCGGCGGGCTCAAGCCGGTTGGGGCTCTCTCCCCTCCAACTCTTCCCTGGATCTGCCAACGGTCAGGACCGGGGATGGTGCGTGCGAGATCACTTTGTGTGCGATCGAACCGAAATGCGTGGCCAACCTCGCGAGAGCTCCGGCTCCGCGCACTCCCATAATGATCAGGTGCGCAGCCGTATCCCGCGCGACGCTCAGAATCATGTCAGCTGCCGATCCCATCTCAACGATTATCTCCGGCGCACCGGAAAAATCGAATTCTGGTTTGACAAGCTCGCGCAACCGGACTCGTGCCATCTGCGCGTCCACATAGGGCGAGTCGGGCAGGCCCACGATGACATGGAGCAGCGTGAGGTGGGCTCGGAACTTCTCGGCGAAAGACAACGCATACGGGACCGCCAGCAATGAAACCGCGGAGAAATCCGTCGCAAAGAGGACCTTCCGCACTCTCATCGTTGCGTCGTGCGGCGCCTTTGGTCCCACTGCCAGGACGGGGCATGGCGACTCCCGGATAGCCTCTTCGGCGACTGAGCCGAGAAGAACTTTGCCCAGTCCCGTACGTCCGGTCGTCCCGATGACCAGCAGATCGACGGTGTGTTTCCGAATGAAATCGCTCATAACCATCCAGATGTCTCCATTGTCGACCAGTGCCTGAATGGGAATCCCACGGTTCGACAGGGAATCGAGCACATCAGCCAGATTGCCGTTAGCCTCCTGTCGGGCCTGTCGCAAACGATCGGCTGCCTTTGGATCACCCATCAAATAGGGCTCAATCGGAATGACGTGAGCCAGGTAGAGCTTCGAACCGTATTGGCTTGATATTCCGAGGGCGTAAGGCAAAGCTTGCATCGAAGATTCGGAGAAATCGGTTGCGAACATCACGCTGGCCAGCGAGACTCTGGTTTCGTCCGCCGACGTGTGCATAGGACACCTCTTGAGTCATCCATGATTTCGCGCTTGACTCGGCACGCATCAAGGATATGCCCGCCCTGATAGCGATGCACATCCGCCTGGCCAACGGTCTCGTTTAAGACAATCCCAATTCCTGCTTGCGCCGAGGCTGCTCAGAAGAGCTTCACGCGGCCACTTGCACGGCTTCCGGTTGCTGCACGATTTCCTTCACTTTCAGTCGCTTGGTGACCGGCGGCGCTGCGCACTCAACCAGATCGCCCACACGGCGTCCCAGAAGTGCGGACCCGATCGGGGCGAGCACCGAGATTCTGTTGCGGGCTACGTCGGCTTCTCCGGGAAGCACAACCGTGTAGACACTCTGCCTACCGATATCCAGTTCGTGAATCCGGACCTGCGTGTGGATCGCGATCACATCTCGTGGCATCTGATCGCGAGTTACCACCAGTGCGCGTGTCAAGTTCTCCTCGAGGGCATGAAGATGCTGATGATTTCTCGCGAGAAACCTTCTGCCAGCCGCGAGCAGCTGTCTCACGTGCCCCAGGTCCACGTCGCTGATAAGCATGCTGTGCGTGCCGCTCTCCATCATTTGTTTCTCCTTGGCTCCGGTCTTCTTCGGGAGTCCGCGAGAAAAGTGCACCCGATAGACAGCGTCGGTCGCGGGAATAGGATGGATCGTTCCTTGCGGTGCTCCTTTCTCCGCTCGAGCCATCACGCGCTCGAGTTCGTCCAGATACCTGTGGTCGTTCCACAGTTCGTGCCTTGCCAAATCGACCAGGTCTTCGAGTGCCTTCTTATCGTCTTCGCTGATCACGATGGGTTCAATCCCTCCGCCGGTTCTCGTCCCGGCGTTTCGGATCATCCTGGTGCTCCTGCTCGCGCCGATGTCTGCATGGTCAAGAGAAAGCAACGAAGTCCCATATGCGGTGTCATCATCGGGTTTCCTTTCGTGTGATCTCATTCTAGGCACAGGATAGGAGCGGAAAACGGTTCAGGAAAGCAGGAAATCTCGAATGAAACGTTAACAATTCATTAAGGATTGCGCCGAGCGATCTCGGCTTGGGTAATGCAGGTGAGGATGCAGCACAAAAGAGGAAACGGGGACTGCAGATCTCTGAAGGAATCAATCGTCAATTGAGCGCGCTGAGCCGTGGGCGCAAAAATCGGTGGTCCATTTTGCCACCCGCTGCGACAGATTCGAGCAGCACGACTAAGTAAGCGGGAAACAGGTGCGCTAGGCTGCCTTCATGCTGACCTTGATATCATGGCGCAAAGCGCCACGACGGCCGCGGGGTGCTTGAATTTCCGTCCGACAGAAGTTACGAAGAAGCGGCTGTGAACCTCCTCGGTTCGGCCGATCCGACGCCGGCTGTCGTGCTGCTTCAACTGCTTTCGAAGGCCGAAGGCACTGGAGAAATGCCTCTGTCGGCTAGCCCGAAGGCCCGCAGCAGGGGCTAGTCTTCGAATTCTTTAATGATATGTGGTCGGATGTTTTACGGGTTTCAAACCACTGGTCCAAGAGTGCGCCGTAGGCGACAGCGTCGGCATGCGATCCCGACAGCCTGGAAACCGCCACTTGCGTTTGTTGGCCAGCTTGGCACGGCGACGAAAGTCACCGCACTCTCGCTCAGAGGATGGCTGAACGCCCGCACCTTGAGGTTCGGATTGATGCGTGTGTGTCAGAGAGGACCAAGTCGAGTTCGATCGTGGCCGGGTGGGCGGATCAACTGGTTCGATGTCGCTGCGCGGCACACAAATCGGACCTTCTCACGAAGGTGAAGGGCTGGCTCAATCAGCCACTGCGCAATCAACTTTGGCAAGACATTGACCACCCTGATATCAACTCGCACGGCCGGCCGGTAGGGCGATTCCGTACCGTATCCGGCAGTTCAAGCCCCAGGGCGAAGATTTCTTCCGCGTAACTGAGGACGGTGTGGCCCATTTCCACCAGCACCAGGCTCCGTCCCGAGCGCCGCAACAACTCTCGCCGAAGTTGTCCTCACGCTGCACAACTGCGCACAGATCGCCGGGGAGGAGATTCGCAAACTCGCGCTGGCCTTGCTGATGCCCTCACGGACCATCGTCGAGAAGTAACACAACTGATGGTAGTTCATCGATTCCATATCGTTGACCTCTCTTAATCACAACCTAACAATACCTGAACAATTATCAACTGTTACTTAGTGTTGCCGTGTCGTACTTTGTGGTTAGGACGACGTGACCGTGAAGGGTTCGAGGCCTGGGAGTGGATGGGCCTCGACGAACCGGGAGAAACCGGGCCGCGCTTCGAAGCGGCCCGGCCGTCCTCAATGCCTCTGACAACTGGCGGCATCAGCGGGTCCAAACAACCAGGAAGACCGAGAGGGAATAGCCGAAGGAGATGGGCCATGAAGCAACACAACATATATATCACCGAACCGGACATGGAAAAGCTGCGGTGCCTGTTCGACTCGGCTAGGAATTTCCGCAGTAAAGACCAAGAGCACCTGGCGATGCTCGAGGAGGAACTCGACCGGGCGTGGACCGTGTCACCAGATCGGGTTCCTGCGGACGTGGTCACAATGAACTCCAAGGTTCGTATGACCGATCTTGCGAGCGGCAAGGAGATGACTTATACACTTGTGTTTCCGCGGGACGCGGATTTCGCTCAAGGTAAGATCTCGGTGCTCGCTCCGATCGGCACCGCGATCCTGGGGTATAGGGCCGGCGATATGATCGAGTGGAACGTGCCCGGAGGCAGGCGGAAGCTTCGCTTGGACGAGATTCTGCATCAACCGGAGGCGGCCGAGCGTACCGCCAGGATTCTTGCCTCGCAGGATAATCGGGACGCGGAAATGGGTGTTTGCTCACGCTTCGCGGGCAGGCCGCGTCCGCAGCGTGCCTATCGCTTTGCCTGAACGGCACGTTGGGGAGCAGAAGCAAGATGCGGTTTTCAGCGGAAAGGAGGAGGCATGTTCCTGCAGAGCGCAATTATGGCCTTCGTGACCCGCAAAACGCTGGAGCGTCGGTGCGCAGAGTGTGGGAATCGAAATGTCTTTCCACCCAGCCGAATCAGGGACAGCGTTTCTTGCCCGCGATGCGGAGCCTTCATTCCACCGAAACAGCAGCCGGGAGTATCGGCGCGGAGGGGCAGGCAAGAGCGTCGCTTTCATACGGATTGACAAATTCAGTTGCCCACCAGCAGGCCAGACAATCCAAAGAATCGGTTTTGCCTTCCCGATGGGCAGCCGTTCGTCTCCCGTGCTATTGCCGCTCATCGAAGCTGTTTTGCAGAACTCATAGTAGAATGAAATGAATCTACACAAACTGAAGTGGACCATCTTAGTCTTCGCAGTAGCTTCAATTTTGGTCCTAGGTGCTTGCAGGAAGAAGGTCGCGAGTCTGCCAACTCCTTCCTCAGCTTCACCCCCGGCTCCGACCGTTTCCCTGACCGCGAGTCCCAGTGTTATCGAGCAAGGTCAGTCATCCACTCTTACATGGGAAACGCAGAACGCTACCGATCCAATATCGTCTCGATCAGCACCGTGGCGGCAGGTGGTTCGCACGGTGACTCCGGTCGAGTCGGCGACCTACCGGCTGGTGGCGAAAGGTGCGGCTGGAAGCGATGCGACAACTGCGAGGGTCACCGTGGAATGCTCCACCTCCACCGGCACCGGTTTCAGCCGCCTCGCCCAACCTCGAACAGCTCTCCTCCGCAAGCATCAAAAACATCTTCTTCGACTGTGACAAGCCGACCTTCGAACAGAGCAGCAGGGAGCCATGCAGGAGAACGCGAAGTTCCCAACCGAGTACTCTGATATCAAGTTGCTCATTTAGGGCCACTGCAACGAACGAGGATCGATCGAATACAACCTGGCCTCGGGAGATAACCGGACGAACGCTGTTAAGCGGGCCTTGGTCAAGGCGGCGGTAAGTTCGGAATGGATCTCGACCGTCAGCAATGGCAAGGAGCGGCCTATCGGCACGGAACACAACGAACGGTGCTGGCAGGAAAATCGGCAAGGGCATTTTACACACCAGAATTGACAAAGTCCCGGGGAACCTACCTAAGGAGTACCGAGCCGTCGATGCGGCGCCCTAGCGGGCACTGCTTGGCATTCTCTTGCATGCTCCCAGGGATTTGGCTTGAAGAGGGCCACAGGAGGCCGGTTACACTGCCAGAGAGGAGATGCGTGGAGCCGATTTTTGAAGCACGGAGGGTCGAAAAGTTCTATGAGCAGCCGGACGGAAGTCGGGTCCAGGTGATCGCTCCCACGGATCTGGCCGTTCACAGGAACTCGGTTGTGGCGCTGCTCGGGCCGTCCGGATCCGGCAAGTCGACGCTGCTGCGCATGCTGAGCGGGTTGTCGAAACCCTCCGCTGGAGAGGTACTGTGGCATGGCAAACCGCTGGATGGACAGATCCCCAACGTCGCCATCGTGTTTCAGAGTTTCGCCTTATTTCCATGGTTGACCGTTCTCGACAACGTCGAAGCGCCGTTGATGGCCCGTGGCATGAGCGCTGCAGAACGTCATAAACGGGCCCTGCGAATGCTCGACACTGTGGGGCTTGACGGGTTCGAGACCGCGTATCCTAAAGAACTGTCGGGAGGAATGAAGCAGAGGGTCGGATTTGCCCGTGCCATGGTGGTTCAGCCGGAGGTGCTCTTCATGGATGAGCCCTTCTCCGCCCTCGACGTTTTGACGGCAGAGAACTTGCGCGGCGAACTGCTGGAATTGTGGCTCGGAAAGAAGATGCCGATCAGCACCATCTTTATTGTCACTCACAATATCGAGGAGGCAGTCCTGCTTGCCGATCGCGTCATCGTCCTAGGTCGGAATCCTGGCAGGATTCGGGCGGATTTTGCAATCAACCTCCGCCACGAGCGCGACCGCAAATCACGGGAATTTGTACAGTTTGTGGACTACATCTATACCGTGATGACGCAACCGGAGGCCGAGGTCGCTGCTTCACCACTCGTGCCGCACGAACGTCGGCGACGCTCCCGTCCGGAGCCCAAGTATCAGATGCTGCCTCACGCGAAGCCGGGAGGGATCACTGGCTTGCTGGAGTTGCTGATTGATCGGGGTGGCCGCGACGATGTATTCCGGCTGGCAGGGCAACTGCACCTCGAGGTCGATGATCTGTTGCCGCTGACCGAGGCGGCGGCACTGCTAGGTTTTGCCGGCGTGAAAGAGGGCGATGTCGAAATCACGGGAGACGGGCGCGCCTTTGCTGAGGCCGATATCCTTACGCGCAAGGTCCTGTTTCGGGAGGCCGCTCTTGGCCACGTCCAGCTGCTGGGACAGATCGACCAGACGCTTCACGCCAAGGCGGATCACACCATCCCCATCGACTTCTTCGAGGACGTCCTCGATGAACACTTTTCCAAAAAAGAGATTGAGCGTCAGCTGGAGACGGCGCTCGAATGGGGACGTTATGCAGAGATTTTTGACTACGAGCCGGACTCCGGAAGGATGATACTGGCGGACGTGGGAGCGCAGCATCCCGAGGGGCCTCCGCAATGAACAGGTCGCCGGGCTGTGTTTCCATTCCGAAGATCCTGGCTTGGGGGTCGGTGCCGCGCGGCACGTGGTCTTTGATCACCGATCTGCCGATTTTCGGCGCTGGCTTGGCGCTGTGCTATGTCTTCATTCTGCTCGCACGTTACTGGGCGGGTCCTTTCACTCCCTCGGTCGATATCTCGCGGAGTCCATCGGCTCTCCCACTTTATGCTGTTTACTCGCTCTTGCGCATCGGAGTTGCATACTTCCTGAGCCTGGTATTCACGTTGATCTACGGGTACGTCGCGGCCTACAACGCAAAGGCGGAGCGTATCATGATTCCGCTTCTCGATATCTTGCAGTCCATCCCGGTGCTGAGTTTCCTGCCCGGTGTCATGCTGGCGATGGTGTCTTTATTCCCTCGTCATCAGCTGGGAGTCGAGCTCGGAGCGATCCTGCTGATTTTCACCGGCCAGGTATGGAATATGGCATTCAGCTTCTACTCTTCGGTGAAGAGCATCCCAAGGGACCTGCGAGAGGCTGCCCGTCTCTATCGATTCAGCGCTTGGCAGCGGTTTGTGCAACTGGAGCTGCCTTATGCCGGCATCGGCCTGATTTGGAATTCGATGATGTCGGTTGCCGGCGGCTGGTTCTTTCTCATGGCGTGCGAGATGTTTGTTCTCGGGAGCCGCGATTTTCGCCTTCCCGGTCTCGGCTCCTACCTGCAAACGGCGTCGAGCGCAGGGGACACCCACGCGATCTTGCTAGGCCTGATCACGATGATTTCGGTCATCGTGATTCTGGACCAAATCGTGTGGAGGCCGCTAATCGCCTGGGCCCAGAAATTCAAGTTCGAGCAGGTAGAGTCCTCGGAAGAACCACATTCGCCGGTCCTGCGTTTTCTTCAGCGCTCCCACGCGGTTTCAGTGGTGAGTCACCGGTTCACGCGGCCTCTCGGGGAGCGCATTGCTCTCTATTTTGCCGGACGCGAGAGAGCACCTTCCGCTACGGGACGAGTAGCGCAGGCAAGAAAATGGGCGCTGCGTGTCATCGCCGCCCTGGTTGCGATGGGCATCCTGCTGGCGGTCGTGGACGCTTTGCGGCTACTGGCAGGGCTTTCCGCCGAAGACCTGAAAGCCCTGGTACTGGGCGCGCTTGCCACCTTTCTCCGTGTGCTCTGCGTGCTCCTGATAGGAACGGCGTGGACGGTCCCGGTCGGGGTTTGGATTGGATTCAACCCACGGCTCGCCCGGATCGCGCAACCGCTTGCCCAGATCGCTGCATCGGTCCCGGCAACCGCATTGTTCCCAGTCGTGCTCCTAGTGCTCATTCGAATTGGCGGCGGCCTCGGAGTCGGTTCCATTGTGCTGCTGCTGCTCGGCACTCAATGGTATGTGCTCTTTAACGTCATTGCGGGAGCAATGGCTATTCCCTCCGATTTGAAGGAAGCGGCCGCTGTGTTCCGCTTTGGCCGTCGCGAATGTTGGCAATTGCTGATTCTGCCTGGAATCTTTCCCTACCTCATTACCGGACTAGTGACAGCAGCTGGAGGTGCGTGGAACGCGAGCATCGTGGCGGAGTATTTTCATTTCGGAGGAAAGACAATTTCAACCGTCGGCTTGGGAGCCGCTATCAGTCAGGCGACAGATTCCGGCAACTTTCGCTTGCTGCTCGCGGCTACAATCTTTATGGCCGCATTCGTGGTCACGGTGAACCGCACGATCTGGCGGCCAATGTACGGACTGGCAGAAACGCGATTCAAACTCGAATCGTAATCCCCGACATCTGGCTCACGGCTCTGACAAAATACGAGATTGTCAGCCGCGATCACTTCAGGTTGGGCGCGCGCTTCCATCGTCATGGCACCCCGTGGGATCCCGCCTCTGCCACAACGTGGGCTGCGTGTCTCCCCGCAAGGAGTCACTGCTCGAATTGAAACAGGAAGGGAATTAGAGAATGCATTGGAGTTGCACGCTATGCTGTTTCATTGGCCCGCCACTACGGCCGAAGCTGATGTTGCTCCCTTTGGCCACAGAAAGTTTGTCCACAGGGTTGCCGATCTGAAACGCCGACGGAACCTCGTCGAGAACAGGTTAAGGCAGTCTGCCTTGGGAAAGTCGATCTGGAGCTCAAAACCTGAATTTTAAGGATGGAGTTGGGAACCCGCACAAACCCGCAGATTCGGCAGACTGACCAGTCGACAGGAGCATGGGCATGCAATCTAAGCAGCACGGGGATCGACCCTTGCACTTGCGGGATCACCACGGTCCTGCCTCGCTGACTGGCAGTACCCACTGCGCCTAAACTGTGAATGCCAGTTGTGGCTAAGGCCTCTCTTCCTGAGGATTCCGTATTGTGAGCACGGGACAACTGGCGAGGCGCACCACTCTCTCGGCAACAGAACCAAAGACGAACCGCCGCCAACCGGTTGTCCCGTGGGTGGCAATCACGATCAGATCGGCTTTTTCCAAGTCGGCGATGCGCACGATCTCGCTCGCCGCGTCTCCATGCCCAACCATGGTTCGGGCCTGCGTTCCACCCTGCGCCATTTCCCCGACCAAGTGTGCCAGCTTCTCGTCAGCTTCTTGGTGCAGCAGCCTCTCGTACTCGGGCACCATGAGGACGTAGTTTGGATCGTTCGCAAGCGGCGGCATAACCGGCACCACGTGGAACAGCAACAGTCCGGCGTCAAAATGAGAAGCGAACTCACGGGCGATCTTAAGCGCTTCGTGTGAAGGTCCACTGAAATCAGTGGGGCACAACACGGTCTTGACGGGAAACATTCGAGTTCCTCGCTTCTTTTTAGTCTACGCCGCTGGCCAGTCCTCGGCCGGACTCTCGAAGGGGGCTACAGGTCTCCTGACCGACTCACGCTGTGTCTTCAGGTCGCGCGCACGGTGGAGTTTCCGAGCGAGTGCCTGCCCTGCTCGTTCTGCGGCGCGATCGATGGCGGTGAACAAATCAGCGTTCACTTCCTGCACCACAATGGCATCGGTCGGAATCAGGCGGACGCTCATGCCGCACAGCTTGTCTGCACCTCCGCGGGGCCCATTGGTATCGGAAATCCGGATGGTAACCTGGCGGATCCGAGTCTCAAATCGGCCCAGGCAGAATCGCAACCGCCGTTCGATGTAGCGGTGGACTTCCTTGGGAAGATCTAATTTTTGAATGCGAATGTCCAATCGCATGTCGCCTCCAATCGTTCGTTCTCTACAACGCCACCTTAACGCGGGCACATCCTGTTAGAAAGTAGAAAATCAGGCGTTGGTCGTTCCATACAACTTAACTGTCAAAGTAGCCCCTGCTGGTGCGCAATAGAACAAATACAACCATCGGGGAATCGGCCGCTGGCAATCCCTAATGTTAAAGAAAAGTTAACGACCCAGTCGATATTCAATAATTCCCGTCAGTCATAGGCTGCCCTAGAGTGGGTCCATGGACAGCGAAGACCGCGAACATCCGGAAACATCGCGGGAAGGAGAGCACGAGTACTACCGCGTCTGTCGCACCGTCTGCACCACGGCGGAAGGGCTCTGGTGTGCAGAGCCGGATCCAGGCCCCGCAGACGGGTTGGGTAGAGGACGGTCTTGGCCTGCCCAGGAATCATCATGAATGTCATCGAGGTGTCGTATGCCAGTTGCCGAATCAATGGTCCAAATTGCTCTGAAGCGTATTCTCGTTGCCACTGATTTCTCGGAGGGCTCGAGGCGTGCATTGCTGACGGGTCTGGGAATCGCCCAGCGGTATGCGTCCAACCTGCACGTTGTCCATGTGGTCCCCAGTGAAGGCTATGGGGTCACGGGAGTGGGGATGCTGGGAGCAATGAATTTCGCGCGGCACAACGCGCAGGACCTCGAGTCCGAGTTCTTGCGAAAAGGATACTTCGAAGGCATCCGCTATCAGATTACGGTCGAAAAAGGCGAGGTGTGGCCGGCCGTCGCTCGAATCGTGGAAGAGGAGGGCGTCGAACTGGTGATCCTGGGCACCCACGGCCGAAGCGGGCTGGGCAAGCTGTTGCTCGGGTCGGTTGCGGAGAAGATCTTTCGTCATTGCTCTTGCCCCGTCTTGACCGTGGGACCCAAGGTTGAACTATCGTTTCCGCTCACCGCACACCCCAGGACCGTGCTCTTCCCGACGGACTTCTCGCCCCAGGCCGAGCACGCCCTTCCGTATGCCGTGTCATTGGCGCAGCAACACGAAGCGTCATTGACCTTCCTGCATGTGGTTCAACCCGCTGGCGGCGGCGCCACCTATAACATAGACCGGACTGTACGCTGTGCCAGTGCGCGGCTGCAGGAGTTGATGGCTGCCACCGCGGGGAAGATCGGGGAGCGGGAATTCATCGTGGAAACTGGTGAGCCTGCGGAGGCGATCGTGAAAGTGGCAGCAGTAACGGGCGCAGAATTAGTCGTGCTCGGTGTGCGAGCGTCCGCTGGACTATCCGATCGTCTGGGTTGGTCCACGGCGTATGGGGTTGTCCGGCAGGCGCAGTGTCCAGTGCTGACGGTCAGGCACCACGATTCGTAGCTGAAGATCCGCACGGAGATGACAAGCACGATCTCGGTTATCACACTACCGGGTCTCACATGGATCGCCTAACGGAGCCGGCATCCGTACCATTCCTTCGGCGCAGCGGAGATGTCAATTCGGTTGGGCGTATGCTGGATGCCTCTTCCATGGTTCAGGGCATGATTCCGGGAATCGACGCTCGGCAAATCCGCGGACTTTCGGAAGGCGAAGCCGCGGCCCGCTTCAGGATGGAAGGACCAAACGAATTGCCATCCGCAAAACGGCGCAGCCTCTTTGCTATCACTGTGGAGTTGCTGCGGGAACCCATGCTGCTGCTTCTGGTGGGGGCTGGATGCGTGTACCTGCTGCTGGGAGAACTGAGGGACTCTCTTGTTCTCCTCGCATCCATATTCGTGGTCCTCGGCATCAGTCTCTATCAACGCCAAAAGACCGAGCATGCGCTTGAAGCCCTCCGCGACCTGTCCAGCCCTCGCGCTCTGGTGATCAGAGACGGCAAGGAACGCCGCATTGCGGGACGCGAGGTGGTGCGTGGAGACTTCGTGGTGCTGTCCGAGGGGGACCGCGTTCCCGCGGACGGCATCGTGCACTCGTGTGTGAGCCTCTCGGTCGACGAGTCACTCTTGACAGGGGAATCGGTACCCGTGCGCAAGGCGGCCAGTGCCGACGCGAAGACCGGGGGTCGGCCGGGCGGGGACGACCTTCCGTTTGTATTTTCCGGAACCATGGTGGTGCAGGGGCATGGCATCGCCGAAATCACGGCAACGGGTACCCACACGGAACTGGGAACGATTGGCAAGGCCCTCGAGACTCTCGAGCCGGAAAGAACGCCACTGAAGAGGGAGGTGACCCGCCTCGTACGAATCCTGGCCGCCGGCGGACTGTCGGTATGCGGTCTGGTCGCGATTGTCTACGGACTTCGGGAAAGGTGGCTGGACGGCCTCCTGGTGGGCATCACCATAGCAATGTCCCTGTTGCCGGAAGAATTCCCAGTGGTACTGACGATCTTCATGGCGCTGGGAGCGTGGCGCATCGCTCAAAAGCATGTCTTAACCCGGCAATCGAGTGCCATCGAGACACTTGGATCGGCCACTGTCCTTTGCGTGGACAAGACCGGAACGCTCACTCAGAATCGCATGTCGGTACAGCGGCTCTTTACGAACGGACACTACTACCCCATCATCGACCACAATCAGGACTCTCTTCCTGAACAGCTTCACGAACTTCTGGAATTCAGCATCCTGGCCAGCCAGAGGAAACCATTCGATCCGATGGACATCGCTTTCCGGCAACTTGGCGAACACTACTTATCCGACACCGAGCACCTCCACGCCGAGTGGCTGCTCACGCGCGAGTATCCGCTCTCCCCGAGGCTGCTGGCGGTAACGCGGGTATGGTCCGTGAATGGACAAGCTGGGTTGGTCGTCGCGGCCAAGGGTGCGCCCGCCGCGATCGCCGAACTCTGCTGTCTGTCTCTGGCCGAGGCGGAGGCAATCAAGCGGGACGCAGAAACCATGGCAAGGGAAGGCCTGCGAATTCTTGGTGTGGCCAAGGCCGGGTTTCACGGGGAATCCCTGCCGGACGATCCGCATGCTTTTCATTTTGAGTTTCTCGGCTTGGTGGGCTTGGCAGATCCGGTCCGAAACGAGGTGGCTGCCGCCATTGAGGAGTGTTATGCCGCCGGCATCCGTGTGGTGATGATCACGGGGGATTTTGCCGGTACAGCGCAGAGCATTGCGAGACAAGTCGGTCTCCGCAGCCCGGAGAACGTCATCACCGGTCCCGAGCTAGGCCACATGAATGAGGATGAACTGCGACGCCGGGTGGCGTCCACCAACATTTTTGCCCGAGTCGTACCCGCGCAGAAGTTGCGCCTGATCGAGGCTCTGAAAGCGGACGGCGAAGTGGTGGCGATGACCGGTGACGGCGTCAATGATGCTCCGGCCTTGAAGTCCGCACATATCGGCATCGCAATGGGCGGACGGGGTACGGATGTGGCCCGCGAAGCAGCTGATCTGGTGTTGCTTGACGATGGCTTCTCCTCCATCGTAGAGGCGATTCGCGTCGGCCGCAGAATCTACGACAATTTGAAGAAGGCGATGTCATACGTTCTCGCGGTACATGTACCCATCGCCGGGGTGGCGTTGATTCCGGTCCTGCTTAAGTGGCCGCTTGTTTTGCTCCCGGTGCACGTGGTGTTTCTGGAACTGATCATCGACCCGGCGTGTTCGGTGGCGTTCGAGGCGGAACCGGAGGAAGCCGGCCTGATGCAGCGCCCGCCACGTGACCCGAAAGAGAAATTCTTCAATGGCAGGACCATGCTGCTGAGTTTTCTGCAAGGCGCAAGCGTGCTGCTCATTGTGATGGGCGTCTTCATCATCGCCCGGCTGCGGGGAGAACCGGAGGCCAACGTCCGGGCCCTCACGTTCACCACTTTGATCGTCGCGAACCTGGCGTTGATTCTGGCCAATCGCTCTTGGAGCCGCATCATCGTGGCCACGTTGCGGTCCCCGAACCCGGCACTGTGGTGGATTGTTACCGGCTCGTTGTGTGTCCTCGGTCTTGTGCTGTACGTTCCCTTTATCCGGGAACTCTTCCGCTTCTCGATGCTTCACGGGAACGATCTCCTGATCTGCCTCGCTGCGGGCCTGGTGAGTGTTCTTTGGTTTGAGGCCTTAAAAATGGCGGCTCGGGGCCGCCTCGCGCCTAGCAGTCGCGAGTCGGTGCGGTTGGCTTAGGGCATTCAGTCGCTGCGATTAATGGACAGCAATTTCCGGCGAGGCAATGGTAGGCCCGTGCCGCAAGGCTCGAGGCACCTCGTCTCGCCGTATCGATTCCCCTCTGCTATCACTTACCACCGGAGACGACTAGATTGTTCGTGACTGCGAATACGCCGGAAACCCCTCCCGCCCGCATGTTTGAGCAGGTTCTTGTCGGCTTCGCTGTCCACAACACCCTCCAGGCTGATGTGACGCGCCTTTGACGATGATGCGGATCGGCTTGATCACCGGCAGGGCATAGCGCTGGCGGGGAGAATAACCATAGATGGCACGAAATGCCCGAATCCGGATTCGGGCATCATTCGGCGACGCCGGCGCCACAATCGACCTTCTTCACTCGTGTGTGGTGGTCAGACCGGACACCCGGTCATTTTGGACCACAACGAACCAGTGGCGTCCGGTTCGCTACACATACTCGTCGACAAAATCCTGCAGGCTGAGATGACCCTCGGCGGCAAGGATGAACAGGAAGGCGACCGTATGGCCGACCTGAGCCGCCAGTCGAGTAGAGCGAGTAGCATTGCCAGTGATCCACCAGGAGAGCAGCGAAGAACCGCGGACCGGCGACGACCGCGGCGGTCCACACGATCGCGGCGCTCCACTAGGGCGCGACCGCCCGAAAATTTTGGGCAAGAGAAGGCGCAATCAGGAGCGCGATGAGAAACTAACCGTAGTAAAGACTGATGGAGATGCCAGCGGGTCGCCCGACCTTGACTTGTGCCATCATGGCTGAGAGACCTCAGGAGGACACGACGTAACACGGCTTGTATTGTAGATGAAGTCGGCATTGAAGACCCGCTGGCCCCATTGCATGATGTTGCCTTCAATGGGTATCACAGCCGTCACATGCTTGGATCGCGGCCAGGATCGCGAAGACGTTTGCGACCATACGGTCGCATCGCGGAGCGTGAAATGGAAAGGCTTCGGCAGTCGAGATTCTGGCCCTAGCATAAAGCTCCTTCCGGAGCATGCCGTGCGCCCGGTGGAGCCGAATCTTGACATTGTCTTCCGTGAGAGAAAGGCAGTCGGCAGTCTCCGCGGTCGTCATCTCCTCTACGTCGCGCAACATCACGACTGTCCTGTACTGCTCGGGCAGGCTTTCGATCGCCTGTTCGAGAATTGTGCTCATTTGGAGAGTAGCGGTTTTGGATTCCGGGTCGGATCGCAATGGAGTCGGTGCAATCTTGTCCTGCTTGTTCTCATTCATGGCGTCCCAATCCTCAAAGCGTTTTGCTTTGTGCAGGCGAGCCAACGCCTCATGCACCGCAATCCGGGTCAGCCAAGTGGAAAACTTAGCTCGCCCTGCAAACTGACCGAGGTGCTGAAACGCCCGCACATACGCGTCTTGCATCACGTCCTCGGCTTCGCCGTCATTCTTCAGGATGGCGCGGGCGACGCGATACAGGCGCGTGTTATATCGCCGCATCACCACTTCGTACAGGGACGTTTCTCCCTCAAGAACCCGTTGAACTACTTCTTCGTCGGAGAGCGTTCCGGCAGATGTCAGCGTCAAGACTTCAGCAGGCATACTCGTTGCCTTCCTTCGTGAGATCTCCCTAGTACATAGATTCGCGAGACCAGCTGCCGGTTACGGCAATTTTGGCAACCGCGTAACGGTGTAACCGAGAGCTGTGCCGCGCACTCGATGCTAGTAGTGGAACAAAAAAAAAGGAGAGAAACCATGGATCGACGACTGAACTCGAGCTGGTGGGTGTTGCGGATCGCTCTGGGCGTTGCACCATTCCTCGCCGGCCTCGATAAGTTCTTCAACCTTCTGACCAACTGGACGATGTATCTTAATCCCTTAGTACTGCGTGTGGTTCCCGTTGGACCGGGGACGTTCATGCGGATGATCGGGGTGGTCGAAATGGTCGTGGGGATCGCGATTCTTACTCGCTGGACACGGTTGGGAGCCTATGTCGCTGCGGCCTGGCTGGTGGGCATTGCGCTGAACCTGGTCACAATGGGCGCCTTCTTCGATGTTGCCGTGCGTGACCTCCTGATCGCCGTGGCGGCTTATACCCTGGCACGCCTCACCGAAGTACGGCAGTCGACGGGCGCGGAGCGTTTTGTACACCGGCACGAACTGGCGCGACCGAGTGCTGCCTAAAAAGCCCGTGCGCGTCGGGAGGCTGCTGTACAGCCAAGCGTGCTGAAACCAGAAAGGAGGCGCTATGAGCAGGCTCAAGACGAAGATTCTGGTTGACGGCAGGGATCCGATAGAGACCCACCGCGTCAAGCAACGGCTAGGATTCGTAGACGGACAGACCACCAATCCATCTCTGGTCGCAAACAATCCGCAAATCCGGGGGGTGATTGCCTCCAGCCATCGGCTTTCTGCGAGGCAGGAGATGGACGAGTACCGGAAGATTCTTCAGCAGGTTTCCCCTTTGGTGGGAGAGCGTTCATGGTCTTGACTTTGCACTTCATATGATCCCTTCGTCTCATCTTGCGGGAGCTTCCTTCGGGTCGTCGTGTCCGTGGGGCACAGAAGGTTGTGACATCTGTCTCAGGGGCCGAAAGCACGATGATGGAGAGTCCGGCGTCCCCTTCCGGTCTGGCGCGCAAGATGACCAAGGCTCTACCGAAGAACGGACCTCGTCGCGATAGGATGATCTTGTTCGTGCCATGGCGTCTACTGCTCATCCCGTTCTGCTCTATGACGGCGTTTGCGGACTCTGCAACCGTCTCGTGCAGTTCACGCTCCGTCACGACCACAAGGACACGTTCCAGTTTGCCTCGTTTCAAGGCGGAACGGCTGCACGCATCTTGCAGGGGCACAGTCAATCTCCGGCCGACCTCGACACATTCTATGTCGTTACCGACTTCGATACCCAGGAAGAATGCCTGCGTGCCCGTTCCGAAGCCGCACTCTTTGTCTTGCGGGAACTAGGCGGGGCCTGGCGCCTGCTGGCAGTCGTCGGACAGCTCCTGCCGAAGTTCCTCCGCGACGCCGCCTACAACGTGGTTGCCCGCAATCGTTACCGGATCTTCGGCACGTTCGATGCCTGCCCCTTGCCCGATCCGAAAGATCGCCACAGGTTCCTCGACTGACGAAATTCGGCCTGCGAACAGGACTTTACGCCCTCTGCCAAAGTAGAATTTTCGAGCAAACCAACGCCCGAGGTGCTCATCGCAGACAAGGCAACCCTTCCCACCGACACCAGCATTGATTCCGTCCTTCACGAAGACGTTCGAGTGTCCGTGTAACATTCGCAGACAAAGCACACATCAAGACGCTCGAGGAGTACGAGCACCCCTACAAGCAGTCCATCGAGCAGCCCGAAAAATTTTGGACGGATTGCCGAAGAGTTGCACTGGTTCAAGAAGTGGGACCGCGTACTCGAGTGGAACGCGGCCTGGGCCAAGTGGTTTTCTCGAGGACAGGTCAATCTCTCCTACAACAGTGCGCAAAGTCACAAACTCACAAACTCGAACCATCCCAAAATGTCACATCGGTAGCAATGTTCCTTCGGATGTTCGCGGCGAGCGGAAAAAACTTGATGCCTCGAAAGGGAAGGGTTGCCTTCCCCTGTGTGGCATGCATATCGCTTCGCTCAGTGCCGCACCAGCATCTCTGACAATTGGAAAACGCGATCCACCACCACAGAAGCGATTCCCACAGTGATGACTGCAGCCATTTGTATGGTGACCCTCCTCACCACGGCCTTGTCCTTGGCAGTTTTCCAGATTATCGGCAGGTTGACTCCGGCACTGGCTAAAGAGGTGAGGACAGTGGCGCTCCCGGCGAGCGAGGCACTGATCTTGCCATGCATGGCCATCGTGGCTGCGGCGGCTGTTGTGCTCGCACTGCTTACCATCCCGCCAAAAACTGCGATGGCCAGCATGCCATAACTACCGAAGTACTTGGTAAGCAGGGTCCCAGCGATTTCGATTGCAATGAATAACGCAGCAAACCATAGAACTTTCGACAGTGAGATTGGAGAACTGAGGGAGAGGTTGACAAGCGTCCTCTCCTCAATGATGTGATCCCGCCAGATGAACAGTCCGGCCACGAGGCTCATGGCCAGCAGTGGCACCAGCGATGCGCTGAGCGAGCGAGGGGAGAATAGAGTCGCAAGGATCAGATTCCTAGCAAACATCGCAATGGTCGTAATCAGGCACAGAGTTATTGTCCGTGCGACCATGCCTGCCTCTCGGGCACGGACGGACAACTCGGCAACCGTTGCACTGCTATTCACCAAGCCTCCGAAGACGGCACCGAGATAGAAACCGCGGGTGCTGTACAGCCGGAGCAACACGTAGTTTACAAATCCAATTCCGGCAATCGCGATGACGCTGATCCATGCATCGCTTGGATTGAACAGTTGCCACGGATCCACGTATCGCTTGGGCAGAACGGGGTAGATAACAAACCCGATCAGCCCCAGCAATACTGCGCTGCGAATTTCCGACGGCTGCAAACCACCGGCAAAGCGGCTCAGTTCCGTCTTCCATGCCAGAAGCATGGTCATCACGATCGCTCCTGCCACCGGAGTGAAGATGTGACCAAGACCAACGAGAACGCCGAGCAGGTAGTTGACGACCAATGCCGCCGAGGTCGTGATCTCCACCGTGCGATCGGTGAGGAGGCTTCGGGCATTCATCGTTACTACTAAGACGAGCACACCGATCAGCGAAGCGATCGCGACGTTAATGCCGATAACAGAAGACAGCATGCCGAGCAACGAAACGATTGCAAAGCTCCGTACGCCCACGTCCTTGTTGGACCACTCACGCTCCATACCGGTCAGCATTCCGATGCCGACCGCGACCGCCATCTTCAGAGCGATAGGGGTTGCTGGGAACTGCCCAGATTCCATTTTGCATCCTTCTTGCGTCCGCAATGCTTTGGATGCTAATACAAAACCTCGTCATTTCGACGTTGAGGTGGTGGCCTGCCGTCGCGCGGGCGCCGCTCCTCAGACGGACTCAATCCCGCTTGTCGGCTGGCAGTGTCTCGAAGAACCCTCGCAGGGAGATCGTTTTTCCAAATGGTCGTGGCCGCTTCGCTCGGGCCACGCGTCCAATCATGAACCCACACCCTCCCGCTGAAATGCAGCCTTCTCGACCAACGACGACCCGCTGGGTAAAGGTCGTTCGACATGCCGGTAGATGCGGTGGGTTATTCCGGCAGACTGTACCGCGAACTGATGGCGTCACAGAGGGTGTAACGTGTTTCTGTGGCCCCCAGGTCGTGACGCTGTTCGAGCGTTTGCGCAAGGTCTGCAAGCTCATCATCCTTTATGACAATCCTGAGCCAATTCGAATAGTCGCCTTGACGTAGATGAAACAACCACGTGTCATCGTCGACGCCAGCTGCGATTTGACAAAACATTGCGAGATTCTGTGCCTTCAAGTTGAGCAACCGGTTCCTACCACGGAAGAAGAAGCTACGATCTGCAAGTTCGCCCAATGCGTACTTTCGATAGTGGCGTATCCGTTCGGCTCGTGCATATATGACTTCCATGGGAAAGGGAGGAGCGGCTTCACGCGTAAACCAACACGCGGCGCGGTTCTCCCGCGCATTAAGAGCCAAGGGCGGAAGCTGAGCCCGACCTGCCGCCTCAGTGAACTGCCGGAAGGTCATATCGGGAGTATCGCCGACTGCGACGACAACATCGACGATTGGCAGGACGACCGGCGACAAGTGATCTGGGTGAACGGTAACCAGAATTGTCTCTCCGAGCTCGACTGGCGAGGCGAGCGGAACTGTCCCCCAACTTCCTGGCATCAGATGATGAGCCTCATCGATGAGCAGCCAATGAGGCCGCGAAGTACGGGCTCGCATCGCCTGAAGGTGCACAAGAAGCTGTTCAAAGAACGCTGGGCGATCCGGCAGCCGGACTCCAAGCAAATTTATGTTCAAGTTGATGCCCGGATCACGCAATACAGCAAGGATCTCTTCGAAGGAGGGCACACGCACTTCGTCGCCTAATGTGACCAAATGAGGCAGCCTGACGTAGTCTCCTTCGGGATCGATGATGCAAACTTGGTAATACTCCCGGGCGAGACGCTCCACAAACCCGGACGCCAGGCTCGATTTGCCACTGCCTGAGGGGCCAGCAATCAGAATGTTCTGCCCGTACGGAGGAATCTGGACGGCCGTTCCATCGAGCCGCCTGCCAAGCGCGATATGGAGGTGTGACAGCTTGGAGTCGATCTCTGCTAGGTCGGTGGCCACTAGTTGATCGATGAGTTCGATAACACCCGCGCCGGCCGCGTTCTGGGTAACGATGGCCGCAACCTGTTTGATAGGTTCGACTGCGTTGCTGACGGCGACCGCGCATTCAGACGCCTGTAGGAAAGAATGATCGTTCTCAGCGTCACCGATACCCACGAGCTCGTGGAAAGAGAGGCTCAATTCGCGCAAAGCCCGGCGAAGACCGGTGGCCTTATTGATGCCTGGCGGCAGCACCATGACTGCGCCGCGGTTGAAGACAACCTTGAGTTCCAGTCCCGTCTCCCGAATCGCGTCCAAAACAACAGATTGATGGGGTACCCGGGTCGATATGACGACCTCGCCAATTTCGAGCGGTTCGATTCTCCGCTTACGCAATGCTTCCACCAGCTCCGGAGAGTACGAGGTAGCTAGGACAGTGGACTCCATCGTTGAGGGCTGATAAAGAACGGCGCCGTTTTCGGCCACGACATAATCGAACCGATCAACACAGTTGCACACGTTGATCAAGTCACGGAGCTGACGCCCTGTAACCAAAATGCACTTACGGCCAGAAGCCCTGAGTCGGTCGAGTGCACCCACCGTCTCTGGCGAAATCTGACTGGTGGAGGTCAGCGTCCCGTCAAAGTCCGTAGCCAGTGCCAAGTAACGCATTCTTCGTTAGCAGATTTAGGAAAAATGGACCTGCAGCAGGTTTTTCTTCTGTCTTTTACCCGCAACCGGCGTCGAACGGCTTCTTATCCGGCACTATCAGCATATGCCTACAGCCACCAGGTTGCACGGTCTATGCTCCAAAACACGAGTGTCTTGTCGAATAGTTCGTGGACCGCCTCACGCCGACCCAGAAGTGCCGACGCGACCGGTGCGAGCACTGAGATTCGATTGTGGGCGAGATCGGCCTGTCGCGGGAACACCAGCATGTAGATACTCTGTCCGCCGACATCTAGATAGTGAATTGGGACCGAGTGTTCATCGCGATCACGTGGCCTGGAATCTGATCGCGCGTCACCACGAACGCTCGCTTCAAACTGTCGTCCAAAGATTGGAGGTGATGATAATTTGTGGTGAGCAGCTTCTTGGCAACAGCGAGCGACTGTTTGAGGTTCCCCCGGTCGGCAGACAGCTTGCCGTCCCGGATTAATCTTTGCTGCTAGTCCGCTGGAGACAGGATGTTTAGAAAATTTAAGAGGGAGACAAGCGTGCGTCTGAACTAACGCCAGAAATACGTGTTGGACGGCAGGAAGGCCGCACTGAGGTTATGGCTCGACTTGGCTGGCAGCTCGTCTAGTCGTGGAATCAGAAGCACTGATCCATCCTGGGACCGTGCGCATCAGGAATGCGTTGAGCAAGATCGTCAGGAGTGAGGCGGCAAGTGTTGCGCTGTACACGTCGGCCTCCACAAGGTGTGCGTCACGGGCTACCTGCACGAGTACATAGGAAAATTCGCCGATTTGGGTCAATCCCACGCCGACCAGCACGGCCGTTCGCAGAGAATAGCGGAAGAGGCGGACGACTGCGGTCCAGACCACAAACTTGCCGACCACGATCAGGAGCACTAGCGCCCCCAGAAGTCGCGGATTCGCCACTAGCGCCTTGGGATCGATCAGAGCTCCGATGGTGACAAAAAATAAGGCGGTAAAGGTGTTGCGTAAAGGAAGAAGGTCGGTGAGTGTCTCGTGGGCTACGTTCGATTCGCTCACAATCATGCCAGCCAGGAAGGCGCCCAGCGCGAGTGACAATCCCAGCGCTTGGGTAGCGGCTGCGGTCGCAAATCCCAAAGCTAGGGCCACGAGAAGTCGAAGATCCTGATTTTCGGTGCGGGGAACACGCGCCATAAGTGGAGGGATGACTTTAGCAGCTACGAAGGCAACTGGCACCAAGATCAGCAGAGCCTTCGCGAAGGCGATCCCAACTCCCAGCAGTCGGCTCCCGCTCATAGTCCCGAGAGAAGGAAGGAGCACCGTCATCACAACAAATACGAGATCATCCACTAGCGTGATCCCAACCATAGCCCGGCCCTGCTGAGAATGCAGCTCTCCCCGATCCATGAGTAGGCGTGTGAGAACCATCGTGCTGGCCAGAGACACGACAGCACCGATGGCGACGCTCTGCAAAGTAGTCCAGCCCATCAACCTTCCGGCTGCTAGAGCTAAACCAATGACGGCCACGATTCCCAGGGGCCCACCAACCAGAGAGACCCACTTTACCTCGAGAAGATCCCTCAAGGAGAACTCGATGCCGATTGAATACATGAGCAGGATGACCCCGACTTCAGCCAACAGCTCCAGAAAGTGCATCTGCGTGACGGTCGGCCCGGGCGTGAAAGGACCAACCAAGATCCCGCCGATCACGTAGCCGATAATCAAGGGCTGACGTAGTCGTCTAGCAACCAGCCCACCGAGTAGGGCGGCGCCAAAAACGTAAGCCAAATCACGGTAGACAATCGAGTCGGTCATCTGCTCCGCCTGGAATACGAGTGTAGCCTTGAGACGAAGACGATGTCACTCTTACGATTGAAGCCCTAGCCGTATCAGAAGGAGCAAGATATCCATATCGGGTGCAACACACCGGCGGTCTCCGAGGGGCGCAAGTTCGAGAATGAGGAGGGCGTGCACCCGGGTGGGGGTGTCACACTAAGAAAATTGCGGGTCGAAGAATCGCCCGTGGTATGGGAGTTGCTGACAGGGCATGCCTCCCCCGTCGTTCCCAGTGCGGTGTCTCGCTCGCACGAAAATTGCAAGGGTCCGACTTGTTTTGACCATCGCTGTGTCCGAAGTGAGAAAGCTTCGTCGCGGGATCACTTCTCTTGGAACTCGACGGCGTTTTCATCCCGCCATCCTGTCGAAAGCAGGGAGGCGGGCACGGTTCGTAGACGCGGTGCCGATGGCCACACGAGTTCGCCGGTAGCCAAAACATAGGACTAGAAAAACTGTTAACTAGTTCTTATTCCTGCGTTCAGGATTATGACATTAATTTCACCCTGCTTCTCGACTACCCTGGACAAGAGCTGTTGGAGAGAGCATGCAACGGCAGTTGGCTGACTCCCGATTTTGCGGAGGCCGGAGGGCAGAGGATTTGGTGGAGATGTTCAAACCAGGGGACCAGGTGCCAGCTTCGGGAGTGTACCGAGCATCTCATGCAAAGCACATGGGGGCTCATTACATTACTGCCTTGTTCGGAGAGACATTTCCCACATGCCTTGGATGTTCCAAGCACGTGCGCTTTGAGCTTGCGCTCTCCGCTGTCTACATCTACGCTCATCCTCAGTTCAATCGCTAGCACCCGCGGGTCTGATTTTGATCGCAGTTCCAGACTGGCAGCAAGCAGCAGCAAGTGTGCTCTTCACGAATAAACGCAAAGGACCTCCATTTATCTCGAGACGATACCGGGAAACTAAGCGTTTTCTTTTTCGGGCTGTCCGAGCTGATGAGGGAAACGTTCTGTTGGCCAGTTCGCGCGGTCATTGCCAGCCGAGTTCGTTATTTAGCAAGGTTCGACTTCGTCCTTTACTCGGCTGAGCAAGAATTCGACAGGTCCAAGCCTCACTTGAAGTGATGAGCACGAGCGACACTGCCAGGCTCCTCCTGCTAGGCGGCCTTCATGCTGAGTTTGATATCGAATAGCTCGCGGCGAGCCGTGTCACAAATGGCTACTACGGCCGGATGCTTAAGCTTTCGCTCCGCCGAGATTGCGAAGAAACGGCTGTGCACTTCCTCGGTGCGACCAATCCGGCGCAGACTGTCCTGCTGCTTCAGTTGTTTTTCGAAGACGGAAGGCACCGGAAAGACACCGCTGCCGGCCTGTCCGAACGCCCGCAGCAATGCATAATCCTCAAATTCGCCGACAATGTCAGGTCTAACCTTCTTCATTTCAAACCACTGGTCGAGGCTTCTCCGTAGGTCCGTGTTGTCCGTAGGCAGAAGCATAGGCATTCGATCCAAGCAGGCGGGGAATGATCCCTTGCACTTGCTGGCCAACTTCGGCATGGCGACAAAGGCCACCGCGCTTTCCCCAAGGAGATGATTAAAGGCTCGAACCTTGAGGTTAGGGTTGATGGGTGAGTCGGACAAGACGAGGTCGAGTTCGAGAGTCGCAAGGCGCGCGATCAGTTGGTCGGAGGTCGCTTCTCGGCAAACAATTCGGACTGGCTCCCGCAAGCGGAGCGCTGGCTCAATCAACCACTGCGCGATCAGCTTGGGCAAGGCATCGACGACCCCGATGTCGACTCGCATCGGCCGGCCAGTCGGCCGGTTGCGCACTGTGTCCATGAGTTCACGACCCATGGCGAAGATGTCTTCGGCATAACTGAAGACGGTGCGGCCCATTTCTGTCAGCACCAGATTGCGCCCCGAGCGCCTCAGCAGCTTCTCTCCGAAATTCTCCTCCAAGCTGCGGAGTTGTGCGCTAATGGCAGGCGACGAAATGCGCAACTTCTCGCTCGCCTTGCTGATGCTGCCCTCACGGACTACCGTCCAAAAATAAAGTAAATGGTGATAGTTCATCCATTCCATAGGACGTTGTTCCCTCCGGGATCTCGATTAATCATAACCTAATAATTAGGCAATATTTATCTCCTTTTGTTTATTGTCTCACCGGGTTACGGTGTCATTGGGACCAGGTAATCGCGATCTCTTTTGGTTCGAAACGAACGATTGCCCGGTGCCCGAGGAGACGGCCGGGCCGCGCAACAAGCGGCCTGGCTCTTCTCCAAAATCTTGGCGAAGCGCAATCCGAATGATCCGGGTTTCGAGGGCTCAATGGAGACTGATGGGAGGCCAACAAAAATGTCAGACGCTCCGCAGACTTTCGGCAGCACTGTTCGCAGCCCGGTGGGGCAAGCTGAGAGCGATGGAGGAAAGCTGACTTTCAAGAGCGGGACGGTATTTGTCCATCCCGTTGTACTCGCGCATTGCCGGAGAGGTTGCATCTCGAGACTGAACCCCTCGGATCTTGGTTGCGAATTAAAGACGTGACGGGCAAAGAAGTTGCAAAGGAACTGCTCGACGTTGGCTGTCGTTTTCTGCTGACGTCCTGATCGAGGCGAGTGCACTTGGATATGACAGCAATCTACTACGCGCCCTCGGAGGTCCTCTCGAGCAGGCGACAGCGGATGCATTCGGTGATGTCAGGATTCCGGAGGTCATGCGCTATCAGAACTCTGGGGTGGACTACCTCTCGATTCTGGCGACGCGCAGCACAATTCTAGAGAGACGCCTGTATCAGAAGCTGTTGGGTATAGCACGAGTTCGACTGCCCCGCAGTTCGACGAATGAACCTCGGCTTAAGGCTGACGCACAGAATCATAAGATCATAAGGAGAACTGGCTATGAAGCAACACGGCATTTGTATCACCGAACCGGATATGGAAAAGCTGCGTCACTTGCTTAACTTCGTCCATGCGCCGATGAGTAAGGACCGCGAATACCTGGCAACGCTGGAAGAAGAGCTGGACCGGGCCCACGTAGTATCACCCTCGCAGGTCCCGGCGGACGTGATCACAATGAACTCGAAAGTTTGCGTGACGGACCTCGATACCGGCGACGCACTGACGTATACCCTGGTGTTTCCACGCGACGCGGATGTCGCACAAGGAAAGATCTCGGTTCTGGCTCCGATCGGCACTGCGATCCTTGGGTACCGAGCTGGCGATGTGATCGTGTGGAAGGTGCCCGGAGGCGAGCGGAGACTCCGAGTGGAAGCGATTCTCCACCAACCCGAGGCGGCCGAGCGGGCCGCCCGGGTCTTCGGCTCACGGGACAGTCGCTCCGCGGAGATGGGTGTTTGCTCGCGGTTTGCGGGACGGCCTCGCGCGCGTGGGGGTAATCGTTTTGTCTGAACAATTTTCGGAGGTCGGGAAAAGCCAGTCTCCGTCAGGACAAGACTCTATGTTTTCGCACACCGCAGTTGTGACATTCGTGACGCGCAAGACCCTGGAACGACAGTGTCAACTTGGGAAACAGCCGAGCGGGATCGCTGCAGTTTACCGGCGAGTCAGGACAAAAGCGGTCCTCGCTCGGCCTGTTGTGAGACCTTCGCGCTTTGTAGAAATGGCACGATCATGCGTGCTATCGCTTGAACGCGGTAACACTGCGATAGGAGAGAGGAGAGATGGTTGTGCGAGCATGGTGTCGCGGTAGTGTCTTGCTATTAGTCGTCGTTGGACTGTTGATCGTGGTCAAGACAGGCCCTGTTTTGGGGCAGGAAAGGGGAAGTGCGTCAGAAACCTTGGCAGAGGTTACCGCACAGTTGGCCAATGAAGAGCGGTTTCGGAATCTAACTGTCGAGATTACCGATGGTATCGGTGGCATCGTGAGTCTGAGGGGAACCGTCGCTTTGCTGGAAGACAAGCGACAGGCCGTCCAGAAGGTGCAGGAAACCAATGATGTGAGGATTGTCTTAAACCACATCAGGGTGGAAACGGAGCGAATCAACGACGGCTTGCTGCGGCTGCAATTGCGCGAATGCCTTGCAGAGGAGCACAACGTCCGTATCAAGATAAAGGTAAAGAAAGGGGTTGTGACGATCAAGGGTACTGTTCGCCACGATTACGATCGAGAGCAAGTGCTGTCTTCCATTGCCGGCGTCCCCGGCGTAATCGCGATGAAAGACCGCTTGCAGATAGTTGCGGACTGAGTAGTAGACGAAGGAAGTTCATCATTCAAGGAGAACCACTTATGTCAGCGATCATTGAATCTAACGCTTTGCTGCTTCCAAGCAGCATCGACATCCCAGCCGTCACTCGAGAAGGGGTCGTCGACCTATTGAACTTGAGGCTGGCCGATTCGATCGACCTCAAGATGCAGGCAAAGCATGCACACTGGAACGTGAAGGGCGGGGGATTTTTCGCCTTGCACCAGCTTTTTGACACGATTGCCCACCACTGCGACGATCAGGCAGACCTTATTGCCGAGAGAGTCACGGCCCTGGGTGGCGTCGCCAAAGGTACTGTGGAGTTGGTCATGCGAAACTCTGGTATTCCTGATTATGACCCGACGGCCACGCTCGGAGACGAACACATCCGAGCACTGAGGAAGGGCATGGCGATCTTCGCCGCACAATTGCGGGCGGATATCGACCGCGCCGAAGCCCTGGGAGACCGTGCCTCTGGAGATCTGCTGACGGAGGTCGTTCGCCAGGCGGACAAGGACCTCTGGTTTCTCGAGGCGCATCTGCAGCAATGATCGGAAGTTCGCAGATATGAGCCGGAAACATCCGCCCCGCGGCTGCCACTGATAAGTAATGCTGCGGCCATGGGGCGGAACCGCATGTCGGGGCTACAGACTTAGGGACCAAGGCGCCGAGTCAGGTTCGTTGAATGATAGAAAGCAAGGTGTTGCTTTGACAGTCCGTCACCGCGAGAGAAATCTAAACACTGCGGGGTGCAGGACGGGCCAATCAGACCATCTATCGCGGGGAGCAGGCATCGTCCTGGGTTGAACACGCCGGGGAGAGTACGGGCCAGTTGCGCCTGCTCGCCAATCCAAATAAGACTGCTCAGAAGAATCAGTGGCTTCACGCAGCTTTCTGACCAAGGAGGACGCGGCGTCCTTGGGGATAAGATTCCTTGCGAAATGCACTGGGTCTTGGCGGAAGTTGGAAAGGGAAGGGGCATGGGAACCATGCCCCTTCTATCAAGTTGAGCAAAGACGGCTCGGTACGCCATCTCCCTGCTATGCGGCGACGACTTCGCGCTTGTTCTGTATGATCTCCGACTCGGCTTGGAGCCAGTCATCCAGGTCATGCCCGTCTGCTCGTCCACGTTGTTCATATAGCTCGTACGCGCGAGACCGGACTTGTTCTTGCAGTTCGGGCGAGACCTGCTCTGCGACGGTTGAGGCGGTTTGCTTTGGGATGAGTTTCATAGTAAGAGTCCTCCTTCAGACTCATCTTACGTGTTGTAGTTTTGTCATGCATGGGATCCTTACATGCTGACCATGGAACCTGGCTCCTTGGTGCGACTAGGCTCCGTTCTCGAGAGGGTTCCGAATCGTGAGCACCGGACATCCCGCCAGCCTAACCACCTTCTCAGCAACCGAGCCAAAGAGGAGACGCTGCCATCCGGTTGTTCCGCGGGTTGCGATCACGATTAGGTCCGAGTTCTCCACCTCGGCAATGCGAACGATTTCACTGGCCGCGTCACCGTGGCTAAAAATCGTTCGAGCAGTCGTGCCTTCCAGCGCGCCCGCTCCCGCCAGTCGGCCCATCTTCTCTTCTGCGTCTTTGTGCAGCAGTCGCTCATACTCCGGGATATTGAAGACGTAATTCGGATCGTTCGGAAGCGCCGGCAGGGCGGGCACTACGTGGACCAGCACGAGTCCAGCACGAAAATGGGCAGCAAGTTCCCCAGCTACCTTGACCGCTTCGCGTGAAGGCTCACTGAAATCTGTCGGGCATAATATTTTCTTTATTGGCAGCATTCATTCTCTCCGAAATCGCAAAATTCGCCCCATACATCGCGGTTCCTGATCTCAGGTCGAGCAACGGGGCTCCAAACTCGACTTGAGGAGACGGGTTCTAGATTCCTCGTAGAGCCTCCGCTCGTGCTACCCGTTCGATCGCGATTTGGTATGCCGCTTGCCGTAAGGTAATCTTCTGCCTCGTTTGCCAGCGCGAGGACGTCCTCGTACGCCTAGCGTAGGTAGCGGTAGAGTTCCCGGTTGACTTTCTCCTCGTCCCAATGAGCCTGTTGAAGATTTTGTGTCCACTCAAAAAAGCTGACCACGACACCTCCCGCGTTGGTAAGAATGTCGGGCAGTACGGTAATGCCGCGGTCGTGCAAGATTTCGTCAGCTTCCGGAGTAGTGGGCAGATTGGCCGCTTCAGCGATGACCTTGGCCCTCACCTTGCCGGTGTTGCCATCGTGCAAGACACACTCCATGGCGGCTGGAATCAGGACATGGCAATCGAGCAACAACAGATCCTCGTTTTCGATCGCGTCGGTGCCTGGAAAGTTAATTACCGAGCCGGTTTTCTTCACGTGTTCGGCCAGATCACGTATGTTCAGAGCGTTGCCATCTGTGCGGATGATGCCGCCAAAGATATCCGAGACAGCGAACACCTCGCAGCCCTCTGCTTCGAGCAGAGTTGCGACATTGGAGCCGACGTTACCGAAACCCTGCACCACAACTCGAAGCCCTCGGAGCGAGTGATCCCAATCCTTCATGTATTCGGCGAGGACATACGTCACCCCGCGTCCAGTTGCCTGCTGGCGTCCCAGGGACCCTCCAAGTTCCACCGGCTTGCCGGTCACACACGCCGGGGAGTAGCCGTTCCGTGAGCTGTATTCGTCGAAAATCCAGGCCATGACCTGGGGATTGGTATTGACATCGGGAGCCGGCACATCCCGGTACGGTCCCAGAAATCGGTGAATGCGAGAGACGTACTTGCGGGTCATACGCTCCAGTTCGTCCTGCGACATCTGCAGCGGATCACAATTGATGCCGCCCTTGGCCCCACCGAACGGAACGTTTGCGAGGGCTGTTTTCCAGGTCATTGCTTCCGCCAAGGAGCGCATTTCATCCTCATCCACGGCAGGCGAGAAGCGAATGCCGCCTTTACCCGGCCCGCGGGCGCCGTTGTGCTGGATTCGGTACCCTGTGAACACCTTGAGAGACCCGTCGTCCATCCGGACCGGAATTTCCACCCTTACTTCGCGAAACGGCGTCTGGAGGAGCGATTTCTGCTCCTGGGTAAGGCCTAGCACATGGGCCGCCAGCTCGAAATTGTGCCGCACGATCTCTCGCGGACTCGACGCCAGCGGGGTCCGGGTGAGTTGTTGCAGCTTCGGTTTTTCCTTGTCCGGCGCCTGCTTCCCTTCCAGGGTCACAGTTGTCATTTCATATGCTCCCTTTTTTATTGCGCTACGAAAGTCGCAACCTTTCTCCTGGCAGCGCTATTCAGCTGCCGGTCCGCCTTTTGCAAGCGCGCGTTGTCGCAAGGACGACTCAACCATCCTGACCGACTCCCGGCCGGTTCTCAGGTCGCGGCTGCGCCTCAACCTTCGAGCAAAGGTTCGTATTATTCGCTCGGCGGATCGATCGACCGCCACGAGCGGATCGGAGTCAACTTCCTCAACAATGACCGTTTGGTGCCGACCAAAATGTGGCGGTGATCCGGCAGTGCTTGTCCCCTACGCCACGCGGACCGTTAGTGTCTGACAGATCTACCGAAACACGGTGGATGTAGCGCTCGAATGCACCGGCAGAAGAGCGCAACCGCCGTTCGATGTAAGCGATGACTGTTTGCATGAGGTCCAACTTCTGAACGCGAATGTCAAATCGCATGTCGGCTCCAAGAGGTGATTTTCTACAACACCAAAATAGTGGTCGGCATATAGTGTTAGAAAGTAGAAAATAGTGATGCGGTCGTTATACGACACTTAACGATTTGTTGGCGAAGGTTTGTGCCAACTCGCCAATGTAGTTGTGCGTCTACGACAAGACGCATCTCACAACAAAACCAATCCGTAAATTGCTCTCAGACCGCTATTTGTTGGCAACTATTGCCGCCATGCAGGTCAACCGCGAAGTCAGCAAATTTCTAGCCAATGGACCTACGGAAAACCAATCTGAATATTAGGACGAAGTTAACTGCCGCATCCATATTCGGTAATTTTCATAATTAATGGTCTTCGCCTATGGTGAGGTTATGGCGAACGAAGCTTGTGAATGTGAAGAGACATCCCAGAAGGACGATGAGGAGAACGAGTATTGCACGACGTGCCATACGGTCTTCCGGTCGGACGAAGAGTGCTGGTGCGTTGAACGCGACGTTCGCCGGGCAAAGGCGGGAAGGCTTCGGCCGTAGCCCAGCCAGTGGAGGTGTCCATGCAAGTGGCAGAGCCAACAGTGCAGGTTTCTTTCAGGCGGTCACTCTGTCTGACTTACTTTTTCCAAGTGCTCGCAGCGAGCGCTGCTTACCAGTCTCGGAATCGTGCGTCAGTGTGGATCCAATTTGCATGTAGTGCATGTAGTCGCCAGAGAAGGTTACGGGGTGACGGGCGTCAGAATGCTCGGGGCGGCAAATTGTGCGCGGCACAAGATGCGAGCCCTTGAAGCCTTGCTCTTAAGAAAAGGTTACTTGGAGGGACTCCGCTGCCGGATATCGGTGGAACGCGGGGAAGTTCAGCCGGCCGTCTCCCAGCTTGTGGTAGAGCAAGACCTCGACCTCGTGGGGCTGGGTACTCGGGGGAAGAATCAAATCGGCAAACTCTTGATGGGATCCATCGCAGAGAAGATTGTTCCCCAAGTCGCTTGCCCATGCTCACTGTCGGAGCGAACTCACAGCCATCGTTCCCGGCGGCGGTGCGCCCTACAACCATCTTGTCTCCGACTGACTTCTCGGCACAGGCAGATCAAGCTTTTCCGTATGCGGCGGGTCTGGCCCTGGCATCCCAAGGGCCCACTGATCGGTCTACATGTGCTTCCGCAGGTTGGGATAAAAGTCACGTTCAACCAAGATCGTGCGCCGGTATGCCCCGCTTGCGGGAGTCGCTGCATTCGAAACGGGTTTGGTCAGCGAACCGAAGTTTGTTGTTCTCGCGGGGAAACCGGCGAGAACGATGGTGAAGGCCGCAAATGAACGTAGGGCAGCACTGGTGGTGCTTGGGGTACGAACATCAGCTTGCCTGTCTGACCGTCTGGGCTGCTCTGCGGCATATGGCGTCGTGTGCGATGCCCCCTGCCCCGTATTGACGGTCCGTTCCTTAGGGTCCTCCTAACGACGTTCGGTCGTTAGGCTGATGGAGTAGCGAAGAGCGATTGAGGAGGTTCGAATGGCGCTGTTGCAGACTGCGGCCGGAATTCATTGAATAACCTCCTCGGGCGACAGTTCTGTCGTTGTGTTCTCAGTCAGGTACGCCATATGCTTTGGCACTTGCTCGTCATTGCGATGCGAGGCTGTATGTGACGCACATTGTCCCGCCGCGCGCAGCAGACTCTTTCCCGTCGGAGGCGGCGGTGAGTGTAACATCCATGGACGGGGCCTGGCCGCCGACAGTTCTTCGACATCGTGATCAGAGTCGGTTTCAAGAGGAGATCAGAAAATGCCAAACTTGAGAGCGGATCGTCGAATCTCCCTAAGACGCGTTTTGTTTGCGACCGATTTTTCTGTGTCTTCGGAGATTGCTTTATCGCATGCCCTGGCGATCGCTCGCCGTTACAGATCAAGAATCTACCTGGCACACGTCACACCGCCCGATCTCTACAAATCTGTCCCGCGGGAACTTCTCAAAGCAGCTGTGGAGCGGAGCCGCGAGCACGCGCGGCATGAGATGTCGCATCTTATCCGCGCGGCAGGTCTCGGACAATTGCGCCACCAAATTCTTCTAGAGGAAGGCGACATCGCAGATGTTCTTCTGCGCATGGTTCGGGGGCACGCCATCGATTTGATCGTGATCGGGACACGCGGGCACCGGGGCATCAAAAGGATGCTACTAGGATCAGTCGCGGAAAAGGTCTTCCGGCAGGCTCCCTGTCCGGTGCTGATCGTGCCACCTTCCGCAGGGGAGAGGGGCAGGATTGGCCGCATCCTGTATCCAACGGACTTTTCATCGCAGTCGCTGGCGGCTGCGCCCTACGCCCTCTCTTTGGCTCGCCAGCACCGGGCGAAACTGATCCTGCTGCACGTGGTCGAAGGTTCGGTTGTCCAATCGGTCAGCGATCTGAATCGCGAGCGAAAGCGTGTCGAGAACCGGTTAGCGCGGTCGGTCTTGGGGCGCGTGGTGCTGGAAAAGAAGCCGGCGTTCGAAGTGGAATTTGGCGAACCCGCGCGAAGAATCCGCAAGGCAGCGGCAGAATGGCAGGCGAATCTGATTGTGTTGGCGGTACGGCGCGCGGAACCCGCGGTTGCCCACCTCGACGAAGGGACGGCCTACCAGGTGATCCGGCAAGCGCCCTGCCCCGTGCTCGCAGTTCGTCGCCGATCTGTACCCGCGTAGAGGTGTGCTATTGAAGCACACGAGAGCGGGATGAGTTATGTCTGAAGCGAGGGGCAATCTTAGTCAGTTACTGGCGAAGGTTCCGGTCGTGCTGTTCCCCCGCATCGCCGATCTCTGATACCGAGCTCGATGTCGAACAACTCATGACGAGCGGCACAGAGCGCTAAAAGGCGGACCGTGCCACGCACTCGCTGTAGGGCGTCCGGTTTTCTAATTGTTTTTCCGAAAGCGGAAGTCAAGGCAAATTCGCTGCCGCCTGCCAAACGCCGCAGGAATGCATAGTTCTCCAACTCGCCGTACTGACGTCGATGGCCGTGGACGAGATCCACAGCTTCTCGCTTGGCTTGCGGATATTGTCTTCACGCACCCCCGTCCCCCAAAACAGCAGCTGGAAGTAGTTATCCATTCGACAAACCATCATTCTTCTCAAGCAGCTGGGTTAATCCCAGCCTACGAATTTGCCAACATTTATCTCCTTTTCTCCATGGTCCCTCCCTGTTAGGTTGTCTTTGGAAGAAGGCAATCGCGAATGTACGTGAGGTTCGGAAAGAACCATTCGCTTCGTCCTGAAAGGAAAGCCGGGCCGCGCTAGAGGCGGCCCAGGGGTTCTCTTGCATCTCTGCGAGGACTGCTTGCTCGCGGTGGAGGGTGCCGGAACAGAGCGCTCTAATGGAGGCGGAATGACACGCATGAATCGGCTCGTTTCAAGTCTCTTCCTTGCCGCCACTTTAGCAAGCCCGGCGTGGCCCCAAGCCAGTCCCGCCAGCGGCCGCTACGATCAAGACATCCAGGCGCAGGCAGTCAAAGTCCTCGGTTCCAAGGACGAGTGGAAGGGCATCAGTGCGAGTACGGAAGATGGCGTCATCACGCTGGAAGGTTCGGTGAAGCTGTACATCGATAAACTCGATGCCGGACGGAAGGTGGGCAAGATCAATCATGCGGACGGTGTCCGAAATCATGTCAAAGTAGAGGGCGACGTACCTGATTCAGAGCTGCAGAGCAGGCTGTCCGAAAAGCTCAGCTATGACCGTATTGGTTACGGCATCATGTTCAATGCTCTGAATCTCAAGGTAGAGAACGGAGTGGTAACCGTCGGTGGGGATGTACGTGACTACCCAAGTCGCGACTCAGCGCTCGCAATCGTGGAGACTACGCCAGGGGTAAAGGATGTACTCGACGAGATTAATGTTCTGCCCACGTCGAACTTCGATGACGACCTCCGCATTCGTGTTGCCCGCGCCATCTATGGCCATTCCGTCATGCAGAAATATGCCATCGTTCCACAGAAGCCGATTCGCATTATCGTGGACAAAGGGCACGTCACACTTTACGGCGTGGTAGACAACAAGATGGACAAGCAAATCGCCGAAACTCAGGCTAAATCGGTTCCGGGAGCCTTCAGCGTAGACAACAAGCTGGTCGTGGCCAATGAAAAGGAGAAATGAGGCATCCGGGTGCAGTTGGCCTGAAGGGCGTGAAACTTGGGTGCCGTCGTATTTGGTGGAAGAGCCCTGATAAGGAGCTACCCCGAGTCGATGCTGTTTTGCTGACGCGCTCGAGTTCGGCGAGCCTAGTGGCCTACAAATTCAGAGCCCGGAGCGAACTATGAGTGAACAGACCGCGCGTGGGACTGTCGCGGGCCGGTCGATCCTCTGGGGTATTCTTCTCATTATCTTTGGCACTCTTGCCGTCGTATGGCCGCTGCGCGCCGCAGTAGCAGTGTCTGCGCTCATCGCGTGGCTGATCGTTTTTGCAGGATTCGACCACATCATCTATGCATACCACACGAAGAGCGCCGGCAGCGTGATATGGGATGTTCTGGTGGGACTTGCTTACATTGCCGTCGGAATCTACGTGGTGTTCCACCCCATGCTCGGGGTGGCCTCTTTGACACTGCTGCTGGCTGTTCTTCTCCTCGTAGAAGGTGTTTTAGAGGTGATCGGCTATTTCCAAATGCGGCGGCGGAAAGGATCGGTGTGGTTTCTGTTGGACGGGATCATCACTCTCCTGCTCGGCGGTTTGATCTGGGCGCATTGGCCTTCGAGTTCACTATGGGCAATCGGAACGCTTGTCGGGGTGAGCATGATTGTTAGCGGCGCAGCGCGAGTGATGATGTCCCGGGCGTCGAGATGGCCGGTAGAGTCACCGGCCTAGCAGTTGTTTCCTGCGAGCTTGTTTGGGTGCGCGCGTGGCGTTGCTAGTCTCCTGCAGCATTTCCGATTCCAAAGTTCTTCATTGCTTGAAAGATCTCGATATAGCTTCAGGTCCGTTCGCGACCGTGCAACCTCAAATCCGGCCCTGCCAATTTGCCGGCGGCAGTCTTCGCAAGCGACTGTGTGCTTTTAACTGGGCGGCAGCAAAGTGACTGCTGCGTTATTACGTCCCTTACTCGCGTGGAGTCACGTTGGAACACGAAATAGGTAGCTCCTTCTTTGGTTTTACGCCAGTTTGGGGATACTTCCTCAAAGCGAACTCATCGAGAACTGCCGTTTCAGGGTATGTGACCCGTTTCAGTCCACTTTCCGCCCAACTCGGGTGTTTCGCCGCCAAGGCGTGGGTATTGTCATCTTGCGTTGGCGTTGGACCGTTGATCACTACTGCTTGCCGATCGAGATTGAGGGCGCAGACCAGACGATACTTGAACCAATGGTGCGACAGGAACGCAATAAAAAGTAAACACCCTCAGAGCTGGTCCGTACTGTGTGAATTGGCTATGCCCAATGAACGAGCCCACCGTAAGTCTCCCGGGAATCGCTCGGCTCTCACGCGAGCCATTATTGAATGCTGCTGAGCGAATCTTGGCCGTTTGAAGGACTTCTCAAAGTACAAAGTCACGCTCTGAAAGCAGGCGTCTGTATTGAAAGCAAATCGCTCTTGCGTTTGCGGGTTCCGACGTCTCCGTCGACGCAACTCATGCTCAAGCCGTCTTCCGAGTCTCAGTTGCAGAATTCACCGCGTGCACCAACGGCGTGCTCACAAGGTGCTCGCTGAGGAACCACACCTGCATCTCGTTCCGACGCAGAACGTCGCTGACGACAAGATCATTGGTGACATCATCCCCGAGGGTCGAGGCACGACGCGCAAGCTTGCGGCACTGCCGGATGAGTACCTGGTGGGCATCCAGCAACCGTGAAAGTTGCACGGGAACCTCTTCTCGTCCTCGGGGCGGGCGCTCTATCTGGGTAGTCTCGGCCACGTCAGCTGCCATGGCGATGCTGACGCCTCCAAGCACCTGGACGCGTTCGGCAATGGTGTCCACAAGTTCCGACTGCTCCTCGAAATGCTTGTCAAACAGAAGGTGAAGTTGATAAAAGGTCGGTCCGCTCACCTGCCAATGCGACTTCTTGTAAAGATCGCGCAAGGTCATGGTGTCGGCCAGCAACTGGTTTAACTGCTCGGTCATTTCGAGCCGTACCGGCTCTTCCAATTCCAGCGGGAGCAGCGGGTAGACAGTTCCGTAATGCTGAATTTCGGCTGCACGTTGGTGCAACCGCGGCTGGGGGGAAATTTCATTGCCAACGCCGGAAGCGTTTTTTCTTGTCATTGGATTCTCCTATCGGTCTTGAAGGGAAGGTTTACCGGTTGACAGTGAATCGGGATCACTGCAAGTACTGCAAGATGTCTCGGTCTTCGCAGAATCACAACTATTCTATGCTAAGCTCGGCTGAACTACCGACCGGCGCTGCCCGCACATCAATCTCGCGACACCACTGTACACTGGGACTGTGTCCCTTCCAAGATGAGACTTCGAGTGCATCTGATGGACGCGAGGTATTTTCCAGGCTGCGCCCGTGACAATCTGACTGGCACCGATCCATGGCGCCCCGATTTGCGGTTCCCTACCTGCCGGTCAGGGCATGCGCTTCAACAGCCTTTCTCCCGGTCACCATGCGCGGCAGGTCTTCCTGAAGCGCTCAGGTTCGCGAATTACTGGATCCGCACTAGGTGAAAAGCAACACTATTCGAACGAGAGATCGAATACAGCCGAAACGAAAGCAGATGCTTGTCTGCAGGAAGGGCCTATGAGCGAGGTGCACAATACGCCTTGGGACTGCATTTGTTCCAAGGCGCGATATCTGCGGTGTGCTCCCGATGCATACGAAACCAACAGTGCTAGGATTGTTCCGTTTACGACGGTTGTTTTCTGCCTGCGGTACGTGAGTACTACCCCAGTCCGCCAGCCACCCGCGAACAACCATACCCAGCAGAATCAGCGACGCAACGCTCTGCGAGAAGTGCGATTCCTCCATCTTCAGCAACGAGAAAACCGCTTTAGGGCTTCGTACAGACGCGCGGGCGACGCATAATAGGTATTTGAAACGGACGAGCAACTAGGATAAGTGATCCTATGCTTTGAAGATTTGCTGATCGAACCCACTACATGGTAGGCACGATGAGATCAGAGAGGCACGTCCGTCCAACCGTTATGCACCCTAGGCGTACAGGTGTCGACCAGACAGCATTGATGGATGCGGCCAGCGGAGAGTACGGCAGAATTTTCTCTGCATTCCGACAATGGGGTTACCTGTTGGCCAAGCTCGATCCGCTGGGTCGTGTAGTCAGCCAGGTTCTTCCGGAGCTGGAGGTTAGTGGGGAAGCAGCGAAGCAGGCGCACCGCTACTACTGTAGCTCGATCGGCGTTGAGTTCACCCACATTCCCCAAGTGGAGCGCCGTCAGAGCGGAGTTATTCGAGGAAGTCCTGCATGCTCGCTATCAGGGCAGCAAGCGCTTCTCTCTTGAAGGGGCAACCGCCCTCATCCCGCTGCTGGATGAAATCCTCGAGCGCGCGGGGAAATGTGGAGCCGAAGAATTGGTTGTCGCGATGAGTCATCGCGGCCGCGTGAACCTGATGGTACAAATCGTCGGTAAATCGCCCGTCGATGTGTTTGCAGGTTTCGAAGACGTGGATCCAAGGAGTGTGCTTGGCGGCGGTGATGTCAAGTAGCACATGGGTGCCTCCGGCAAATACACGACTCGCAGCGGCCGAAGAATAAAGATTCAGCTCGTTTCGAATCCGAGCCATTTGGAAGCCGTTGACCCGGTGGCGTTGGGTCGTGTGCGGACTAGACAGACGCGGGCTGGGATTGACGCGCTGTCACGGATCATGCCGCTTGTCATACACGGTGACAGAGCCTTTGCCGGACAAGGGATCTTGGCCGAGACCTTGAATTACGCCGACCTGAAAGGGTTCACGGTGGGAGGAACCGTTCATGTAGTCGTTAACAACATGCTTGGGTTCACGACTTCGCCTGAAGATCTGCACTCATCTCGCTTCGCCTCCAGTGCCGCTCGGCGTCAGCCGATTCCTATTTTTCACGTGAATGGTGAAGACCTGGATGCAGTCGCACGAACAGCCCGGATGGCGGCGGAGTACCGCTACTCGTTCGCCAGCGATGTGATAGTCGACTTAATTGGTTATCGTCGTCACGGTCACAGCGAAGTGGACGATCCGACGATTACTCAACCACAACTCTATCGCAGGATCAAAGAACATCCGCCGCTGTGGCGCATTTTCGCGAAGAGCATCGGAGCCGACATCGGGAGGAGGGCAGAGCAAATTCGGACCGAGTTCGAAACCGCGCAAAAACAGGCCACTACCCTGACCGAAAGACCCTTTTTGTCCCCAGCACCCCTCTATTGGCGAATTCAAAGACCCCACTAGGAAAGAGTGAGAAGGAGAGAGCGCAAGTTGCACACGCGCAAAGATCTGCCTCGATTTCAACCCGAAGTTCATTGGCTCTACTAGCACCAAAATGCAGTCCTTTGCACGGGTTTGCATGCTAGGGTTACGTCACAAGGAACGATACAAAATCTGCCAGCTGAAAAGTATAAGCTTCAGCCGCGGGGGTGGGGTCTTTCGCGAGATGGGACCCGTAGCGGGAACAGAGAGTAGAAAATTCGGAAATTTCTTCCTTCCACCCTTCCACCGTAAAACCCCTTGATGAAGCGCGGACGACAGGGTGTTTGATGAGCCCAACTTAGAGCGGGATTGGCAAATCAGCCCTTCTGTCTTCTTGTCCAAGGAGTCCGCCTGCCGCTGCTCTTTTTCAACCTTGGTTCGCTTCTCTGCCATGCCCAAGTCTCCCATAAGGCAAGTTGGATTCCTGGGCCTGTGGATTTCAAACAGCACCTTCAGGGGGGATGCGGCCGTACTCACGGGGACACACTTCGGTAATTCGCACTTGGACTGCACCCTCCACACTAAACGGGTGACCATCACGCCTTTTCCTGTTCTCATTTCGCTGCTCGTCGTCTTCGTGATGATTGGCGGTGCGATCTACGTAGTTGTGATGTCCTTCCGATAGCAGGGCTGTTCTGCAACTGCCAATCCGCGTTCCATCAATCTTCACAGAGGACGGAGTTTGGAAACCTATGGTTCGATTTCGTGATCCGTGGCCGGGATGGCTTTCCGTCGCAAATCCTGCTTGATCAATCAAAGAAGCGTCTACTCGGAAGCAACCTCCAAATCGCTCTCATGCCAGTCATCGGGTGGAAGAGACAGCCCCCAAATGTTCTCTGGCTTCGCTAGAGCGATTCCGCAATGCAGCGGCTGCTTAGGGTCAACGTAGACAACTTCGGCCTGAGCACGCTTATCCGTTAGAAACACCTGAATCTGGATTCTCATGCCCTTGCTCAGTGCGACGGGCGTTGAAATCAAGGCTCCATGAAGGTTGACGATGATGGTTTCGCCCTCGCAGACTAGAGAGTGCGTTACCCACTCCCTCAGCACAACCTTCAGAGGAACCCGAGTGCTTCTTCGGGATTCAACACTAGGCTTGGAAGACATTGCGCCACCTGCCCCATTGACGATGGCGGATCGCTGGGCTAGGCCGAGATCATACATTGTTTCGGAGGATCGGACACCATTCACAATCAGTGGGCGTGTGCCTAATACGTGGGCGATGGGTGGGAATGGAGTTGAATACAATTTCCCCCGGCTTAAAACCTTTTGCTTTGCATTCGTGCAGAAATAGGTCGAAAGTTCCCTGTTTCATCTTGGCGTCGCCCAAAGCATTGATGGGCCGCGAGTTCTTGAATCTGTCAAGCGTCAATCAACGCCATGCGGTATCAAAGTCGCGTGCGTGGAGCGATTGCCCGATGGAGGGCGGGGTAGGAGTAGAGGACGATACGCTTGTTCAGACCAGCAGATTGGAGAGTGTTGTTGTGAAATTTGGTATTTCTCCTGCTCGGGACACAAGCAGCTTGGATGAGGAACCACCCTTGTCTCCGCAGGAGATTGAGCAGCGATTTAGAAGGCTCTTTGGGCGCGAGATGATGCCAAAAGAGCGAAGCGCTTTTCTACTAGGCCCCCGCGAACCCAACGCAAGCCGATGGAGGTCCGTCATGCTGAAAAACACTGCTGAGAATGAATGGCGGCGCGGACAATTCGCCAATACTGAAGATCAAGAGTCTCGGATCAGGCGTCGTGCATACGAATTGTATGAACAACGCGGTAAAGGCGAAGGGCGTGCCCTGAATGACTGGCTCAGAGCCGAACGAGAAATCAAAACTTCAAACCAAGAATTACGGGCAGCTTCCTAGCTACGCATGGAGAATTCCAGTTTAGATTCGCTCTTAAATATCTCGGAGAACAGTCATTACCGGGTCGGAGGTCTTGATGCCACGCTATGAGTTCTTCTGCCACGCCTGCACGAAAGTCTTTTCCAAGACACTCACGATGAGTGAGTATGAGGAAGACGAGATCACATGTCCGCATTGCGGAAGTGAAGATGTGGAGCAGAGTTGGTCGGCCTTCTACGCTATCACATCGAAAAAAAGCGCATGATTGTGAACCGGTGAGATGATCTTCTTGCTGCTGAATTCCGCTGGGGTAGACGAATGTCGGATCGCGAGCCCATTTTTCGCGTCCTGCAAGAGCTGGACGACTACTGTGCGAATACTGAGGACTTGCAATCCCTCGATGAGGTCCTCCTTAGAATCGAAGCGGTCATCGACATGGTCGAACTCAGGCTAGACCAACTTGAACACCCCAGCGGGTCGGCATGAGGCTGGTTCAGGCGTGTGTCTGGTCAGGAGATGCAGCGTTGTGCAGGAAATTGTGAAACAAGCAGGAGAAGCGCTCCGTCATGGGCGGCTTTTCTCTTTGCTGTGGGCGGATCATCGGGGACGTAGCGAGCGAGTAAAGCCAGTTGCGGCGTAGCGTTTCTGTCACTGATCGAGCTGCTTCTTGATGAATTGCGTGAGGTGAGAAATCACGCACTGCCATCGACCATTCTGTTTCACGAATACATCGGTTGCGCGTTCCTGCGAACTGAAGTCTTGTCCCATGAACTTGCCCCTTGTTTTAGTTAGAGCGGTGACAATGGCCGTATCTCCACAGACTCGCACTCTAAAATCTTCGGATTTCTGTCCACTTAGGATCAAGCGTGCCGGTCCTACCACATTGGAAGGTCTTGGTGTTTTTTCCACCCCTAAAACCCCTTTATCAGATCGAGTCGCTACGCGTGAAGGACTTGGATATTAGAGGCGGACGAAAAAAGGGTAAACCGTTTGACGGGGTTATGGAGCGCGCGGGAAAAACGGGGCCACCACATAACGAATGAGTTAACAGTACTAACTGATGAGTAAACGCGCGCCGAGCGGACGAATCGGCGTGCGGACGTGCGGAGGTGGGCAGGCGGCGGGGCGGAGTGCGGGGCCGTGGTGGGATATGGGTAGTCTACGATAAGATCAGCTGAGGAAACTCGATGTCGTGGCTCGCCGTCTAAGATTTTGCCAAAACATTCCTGAGAATTTGCCTTTGAGCAGCCATTTCGCCGAGAGGAGAATGGATGTCCTGCAAGTCGTGTCAGTCAACGAATCAACGGGTGTTTGAGAGCGAAGTTAACATCCATTTTTCGGAAGTCCAAGATTTGAAAAGGCAGCCAGTCTTAGCCTTTCCAAGTCTCGTGATTTGTCTGGATTGCGGCTTCATGGAGTCTCGGATGGACGAGGACCAACTGCGCAAGCTCATTGAGGGTGGTCGGGGAACGAAAGACGTTGCTGACTGAAGTCATCTCGCATTCACGCCGCACTCGGCGAGACAAAGTGTTTGCCCGCAAGCGCGGCATCGATCGCAACGGCGAGATCCTTGCTTATCCTCGACTTCACAACATAACCCGAACCGCCAGCGTCAAATGCTGCCTTCACGAAGCCCGGATCTTGGTGGATGGTGAGGAAGATTATCCGCGAATCGCAACCGGAATCGCGCAGACTCCGAGCTACCTCGATACCATTCGGCTCGCCCATCGAAACATCTAGCACGATCAAATCAGGCCGCAGACGTCGCCAGTCGCGCAAGACGGACTCTCCGTCGTGGAGCGCGCCGACAACCTGGTAATCCTTTTCAAGCATCCTGCTGACGTAATGGAGGACGGCCAAGTTGTCATCCGCCAAGAGAATACTTGTTCTTGGCAAGACTTTTCCTTTCTGCTCTATTGGCTCGATTCCTGACAGCTGGAAAATCGAACCCGAGATTCTTCCCGTGGTGACCTGCACAATAACTTCGTAGTAGGTTCTTTCCCGGTTGTCGGAACTTCCGCGCCTGCTACCCGCTGTCCCTTCGGGCCGTCGAATATAAGGCGCTAGTACCTCTCCGATCTAGTGAGCGGTTCTCAATTGCCCGACCTGAGTAGCATGAAGAGCGAAACTAGCTACCGGCGATGCCCTTGTTTACCAGGACTTTAACCTCAACCCGACGGTTCTCGGCACGTCCGGCTTCAGTCTCATTCGGTGCTGATGCTCCGTACTCGCCCATGGCGCCCGGCGCCACGATGTGCCGCACCGGCACCTCACCTTGTTGCATGAGATAGGTGATAACGGCTTTGGCTCGGTCCTCACTCAGTTTCGTGTTCATCGCAGCGCTGCCGGTCGAATCGGCATAGCCCGTCACCTCGATGATGTATCCTTTTAGGCGAGTGGCGGTATTCGCCAGTTCCTTCAGCTCTATCTGGTCCTTCGCCGAGATCTTGGTGCTACCAACTTCGAAGTTCACGGTTGCTTGAGCCCTCACATCATACTCACTCAACGCGGTGAAACGTCGGGTGTTCTCCTCGGTGTCCTTTATGTTTTGGTCAATTTGCTGTCTGTTGGCTGCAATATTCTGCTGATTGGTTTCGATCTGCTCTTTCTGAGCTGCGAGCTGCACCTCGTGGCCCGCGATAGCC
>Ga0126373_10000126_pt1 | contig 54049 bp, 69 predicted proteins | sample PanSoiMetPlot_11_FD_92545 | JGI IMG/M metagenome (GOLD analysis project Ga0126373, IMG submission 92545) | Tropical forest soil microbial communities from Panama - MetaG Plot_11 | ecosystem: Environmental > Terrestrial > Soil > Tropical forest > Bulk soil | place: Panama | collected 2016-02-17 | reverse complement strand
GTTAGAGCGATAGTGATAGGTTGCCGCTATGAGAGTGCTCCATGCCTAGTTTCTCGCAGGATGTTTTCTCGTCCATGGCATCGTCAGTCTCGTATGACGCCGACAGCCAGACTATGATAATCACGTACAACTCCGGAAAGTCATACGCCTATGCTGGCGTGCCTGAAGAGGTGGCTAGGGACACGGCGAACGCGGCGAGTGTTGGCGAGTTTATCAATGACAACATCAAAGGCCGCTACAGCTTTCGCCGTCTATGAAAGCATGCGCAAGCTAGGGCGGGATGCCATGGTGCGCAAGGAATGGGCGGCTGCGGAGTGTTACGGCTATTCGGCGTTGCGGCTAATACGGGAAATCAATGAAGCAAAGCGAACCATTTACCCAGATGGCGGAGAAGATCGAGCGCAATCCTGAGTTCGGTGGCGCTGTGGTCATTGTCCCGCCCGGTCAGGAAGAGGCTGTGACGTGGCTGATCGTGGATGACAAAAGCGATATTCTGCGGTTCTGGGTGAAGCTCAAGACCGACATCGACGCCATCATTCAGCGCCTGGACGAACGCGCACGGATGCAGTCAGGATTTGGCCAGATGCGTTAGATGTGCAGGGCGCTAGGCAGCATCTTCAACAGGGGGATCAGGACATAGAACAGGACGATTGCCACCACCGCGATAATCAGGATCACGTCCACGACCTGCTTGATCCAAGCATCCATCGGGATCAAGCCAAGGATTAACCGCACCGCCCACAGGATGAAACCGGCGACTATTAACGCTATAACGATCTGGATTAGCGTTGCCATCATATCCTGATAAGTTCCGCCTATGCCCTACGGTTCCAAGAACGTCGTATCCGATACTAACGGCGCTGTTACGGACGGCTTGTGGAACGTCCCCGGTGTTGGTCCGGTGCCCAGCCAACCGCTGCAACCACCCGCTATTGCCCAAGACTTAGCGTCATGGGCGGCAGTGCCCGGTCAAGTTATGGCACCGCAGCAACCGCAGACACCCGGTCAGTGGTCCGATGTGGATGAGGCAACCCGGCAAGCCAATATCGCACAGCAATACCAGTGGGGACCACAGACGGCGCTCACAATGATGGGCGCTGGTGGAGCGCCCGCAGAGGCTTCCGTGGCCATGGGTCGCCCGTCGATTGAATACCTAAACGCACGCAGAGCGGCGAAGCGGGCGAGCGGCGGCAGTAAACAAGCCGAGAGGAAGGTTACGCAGGGGGAGTTGTTTCGGGAAGAACAAAGCGCAATGACCCCGGAAGAGATCACGGCGCAGAAAATCGAAAGTGCATGGTCGGATCAGCGCATTGCTCAAGAGGTTATGTGGGACAAGATATTTGAACAACTCGGATTAACACGCGGTTACAGCCTTGATGAAACTTTTGGTTCCGGCAGTCGCAAGCTCGCTGTGCCATTGGCCTTTAATGGAAGCTTGAAAAACGCTGAGAAAGTATTTGATGAAAACGGAGCCACTATTCACAAACTTCAGAAGTCGGGCCGCTGGCCTACCTACGTTGCTACAAGTCCCATTGAAGGCGAGGCTTATCAGTTCAGAGATTTCGATCAAGCCATGCAGTGGGTTGCTCCGCCGAAAATCATGCGTCCCGATCCTGCTGCTCCGGGCGAACCGCCTCCATGGGCCGCTGGGTTAATGGCCGCTGGTCTGTTTCCGAAGCTTGGACACGGCGACGAACCGCCCAAGCAGACAGGGCCTAGAGAACCGGTACTCCCGATCTTGCCGGACGAACCCATGCCCAAGCCGCGCAAGCCTACCGGCGAAGGGATACACTCGGATATTCCAGGCATGAAGGTAGCGATGGCGAAGAAGGAAAAGCCTAAGCCGCCGATCACCATCAATCCAGCCCTGCAAGAAATGATCGAGCGTGTAAAACGCGGGGAGTTTACCAAAGGGCTGCAACAGCAACCGTATCTAGCCCCACCAAGCGAGGAAACCGGTGGCTAAGGGCTGGAGCAAGCAAAAGCGTCGGGTCATGGAACGCGGCTTCTACGCGTTCCTGTCCCGCACATGGGTCAATTCCAAAGAGTATGGCCGCATCTGCCTTGGCGAGAAGCTTTATGACGGACAGAAGCGATTTATCAGGACCGTCTTTGATGCCTTGGAAAATGATAAGCACAAAGTGTTCGTGCTTAAATCGCGGCAATTGGGCCTTTCTACTATTTCCAGAGCGTTATCGGCCTTCTATATCGGAATGCATGATGGAATGCAGGGAGCCTTGGTGTTTGACACCATGCCCCACCGTGACAGCGCTCGCATCGAGCTTGGCAAACTCATCCGCAACCTCGATCCGTCCCTGAAGTTTCCGCGCGTGTTGGGGGTGGGAGGGTCAGGCAATAGGGACAGCTTACAGTTGGAAAATGATGCCCGTATCTTGTTTCTTTCAGCAGGTACACAACAGCGCAGCACTTCAGGCACTCTAGGACGCTCCGAAGGTCTGTCGATGGCTCACCTGTCGGAGCTTTGCTCATACGATAATCCGGAGGGCCTGAAGGCATTTGAGCAATCCATGTCCGAGTTTCATCCGGACAGGCTTTACATATACGAAAGCACGGCGCGGGGTTATAACCAATGGAAGGACCTGTGGGACAATGCGTGTGCCGATGATGTCCATTGCGCAACTCTTTTCTTGGGGTGGTGGTCGCGGGAAGACCAACGCATCAACGAGGATGAAGGCGATTTTGAAGTATATGGCAGAGAGCCGCCGTCGCAACGAGAGCGGGAGCGAATTGCCGAAGTTCGCAAGCTTTACGGGGTGGAGATATCGCCTGAGCAATTGGCTTGGATACGAAGAAAGGTTGATCCAACCGCGCGACCAGACGGAGACACAGACGCAGGCTTTGAGGCCGAAGACAACGTCATGCTCGCCGAGCAGGCTTGGACTGCCGAAGAGGCGTTTCAGCAGACTGGCTCAAAGTTCTTTGGTGCGAAAGCGCTCACCGAGGTAACCCGTAAGAGTTCGTCTAACAAGTTCAAGGCCTACATGTACTGGGCTGGGGAGGAGTTCCCACCTCGTATATTTCACGCAGAAAACCTGAAGATGACCGAATTGAAGGTCTGGGAGGAACCGGACCCGGACGGGGTGTATGTGCTAGCGTGTGATCCGGCCTATGGGGAGAATGAGGATAATGATCACTCGGCAATTCAGGTGTGCCGGTGTTACGCGGATGGTCTTGATCAGGTCGCGGAATATTCTTGGCCACTCGTCACGACTTATCAGCTTGCTTGGGTTATCGCCAGTCTTCTTGGTTGGTATGGGCAAAGTCGTTCTGAAATTAGATACATACTTGAGCTTAACGGACCCGGAACAGCCGTCTTCAATGAGCTAAAGAACCTACGGGGCAAGATCGAAGCAACCAAGTACACGGCAGGGGCGGACGATAAGGGGTTGGCGGATATATTCCGTAACGTCAGGACCTACATCTACAACCGCCCTGACGCGATGGGGGCGGGTTTCAACTATCATTGGAAGACCAACATCAGCCTCAAAGTCACGGTCATGGAACGGCTACGTGACTTCGTCGGCAACGGCAAGCTACAGGTGCGCTCGCATGCCCTGTTGACCGAAATGAAGTCAGTGGCGCGGGAGGGGGACAGCATTTCCGCCCCGCGTGGTATGCGCGACGACCGCACGTTCGCCATGGCGCTGGCGGTGCATTATTGGGAAACCAAGGTGGTTATCCCGCTGGTGGCGCAAAGGCGCACCAGAGAGGCGGAGGCGGCCCGCAGAAGGCTTTCTATCGTTGACCAAGTAGCGCTGTTTAACCAAAATCACTTGGAGATGTTCTTTTCGGCCAAGCGGCAGCGGCGCAATGCCTTGCAAGCGCAGATAATGCGGAACTCTTGGCGAACTCAGGGTCGGAGATGGTAGAGACGAGGGTTAAGGTGCGGCTTCAGTGTCCAGAGTGCGCCCATAAGTTCTACGCCAAGACGGCGTTTCCGGAGTGCTGCCCCAATTGCGCCTATGAGTATCAGGAACCGGACGACACCGTCATTCCGATGCCCTCACTTCGCTCCGCTACCACCAAGGCGACCGATAAAGTCTACCGGGACATGGAAACGTCTTCGATCCACCGCGCCGAAGAAGCGGCGAGGATGGCTGGGGTGCCCGTTTCTGAAATGTCCCATCTCAAGATAACCAACCTGCGCGATAACGTGCAGATCGGCGAGACTTATGCGATGCCGGTAAAGAACTCTGTTACGGACGCGATGGATGCCATGCGCGCCAGAGGCATTCAGGCTGGTTTTGTGGATGGTTCCAGCTTTGCCGCCAACGTCAACCAAGGCTTTGCCCCCCGATCCGGGGCTGGTGTATTGGATAGGATCAATCCTAATGCCCGTGGCAACAAGCTTAATGCGCAGTTCAAATGATCCCCGGCGGCGTTCCGACACGTAAGCGCGATCTGGTCGGCAAGGTTCAAGAGTGGGTGGATATTTGCCGCGCCAGCCAAGGCATGCGCGCCGCCTACTACCGCACCATGAACGCATTGGCGGAAACTGGCCGCTACGACGGCACCAAGTCGCTGATCAACATGCTGCATAAGGCGCTGGATGAGACCGCAGCGCATCTGTTCTCTCCGGTGGAACTCAAGTTCTCGATGGATTTCGAGAAGCCCTACGACAAGATCATCTATCAGCGTGGGGCAGAGGCGGCGAAGGGCGTTACCCGCATCTGGGAGCGCAATTCAACGGACGTCACCTTTGGTCGAGGGGTATTCGAAAGCCTCAAATACGGTGCTTGCCTGCTGAAGCAGTTCGTCATTTTTGAGGGCGAGGGCAGGGATGAGCATCCGGTTTATTTCGATAAGCTGGTGATGCCATGGAACTTTGGGGTTTATCGGGAGGATGAGAACCGGATCGACCGGCAGGAAATCCTCTGTGAGACTTCCGCACTAACAGGACCGGAGGTCTGGCAGCGCATTTGGCGCATGCCCAATGCCGAAAAGCTCTACATCCAGATTATGACTAATGCCCGCAAGGGTATCGCCACAGGGGAGCCATCAAGCTTCTTTCACCAGATATTATCCACTTCGCAACTCAATACCGGCATTCAATCTATGACGACGCCGGTTCCCGGCGGCATCGTGCAGCTCAACAACGACCCGAATTACTCATTGATGGGTCCGGTCATCAATACCGAACTGGTGCAGATGCATGAGCTATGGGTCAAGGATGAGCACGACTATACAACCCTCCAATTCATTGAACCGGACATCATCGTCACTCCGCACATGGACGGCGATGTCGTGTTCAGGAAGGGCAACCTTCTGGGACGCGGTAGCGGCTTACAACCTTACCGCCTTATCCAACCTAATGAGACAACTGGCTGGTTCTGGGGTCGATCTGAGCTTGTTGATCTAATCGAGCCGCAAGCGTTGCTGTCGCAATGGTGCGAGGACCTCAAGCGCATGTACGGCTTGCAGGTCGATAAGCTGATCTTTTTCTCCGCCGATACGACTATCACTGACGAACTCTATGCCCAATTCCGTAGTGCCGGTTACGGTAACTTGCCGCAAGGCGCGCAAGTCAACGATATGACGCCCAAGATACCGCCGGAAGCTTTGGAGCTACTGGAGTGGATACAGGAACAGGTCAACATCCTGCGCGGGTTCCCCAAGATCATGCAGGGGCAGGGCGAGCCGGGAGTGCGCGCGGGCAGTCATGCCAACATGCTGATGAAGACGGCCTCGCCGACCTTGCGCGACCGGGCGCTGATTATCGAACGGCAATGCGCGGAGTGCGCCGATCTCACCGCGTCATTGCGTGAACTCAAGGACGAGACGTTCTATTGGACCAGCGGCGACGCGCCGGTCATTGAGAATATCGAGAAGACCAAGTTCCTGCTCACCGACCTGCCGCCCGATTGGCGCATTACCGTAGACAGCCATTCGTCATCGCCGATCTTCAGCGACGAGAATACGCAACTGGTATTTGCCGCGCATCAGCGCGGTATTGTCGATGATGAGTATGTGATCGACAACACGCCGCTGCCAAACAAGGAGATTGCCAAAGTCGGCAACCGTGATCGCAAGAAGCAGCAACAGCAGATGTTCGAGCAACTGAAGCAGACCGATCCAGCCTTGGCTGAGAAGCTGATGGAAAAACAGCTTGGCGGCGGCAAGAAGAGATAGCTACTGGCGGAACGCTCCGTTCGGGCCAAACGGTGTGATTACTCCGGGAGCTTGTTGTTGCATCCGCATTGCCGCCATCAGGGCGGGATCAGCCTTGGCCATGTTGTTCGCTTCGACCTGTGTTCGCATTTGATGCATGCCGCGCTCGATCTGCGCCAGCTTGGACTTCGTCAGGTCCTCAAACATGACCCCCTGGATGATCTCCCGTCGCACGCAGGCGTGCTGTCCGTAATCGTCGGTGATGTCGAAGTCCTTGCTGTCAAATGTGGCAGGGTTCTTGAAAGCGATAACTGCTTGATTGAATGTGTCTTGGTTTTTGAACAGCAGCGTGAACGGCACGCATGCGTTGCCAAAAATGATGGTCATGGAGAACATTTCAGTTCCTCCTCGATAGCGCCCACTCAATGAATTCAGTGCGCGGGAACCGTATCCGCGTTTTCGATACGTACACTATTGGCGGGCCGCCCTTCTTCCGGGGTAATTGGCACAAAAGGTAGAGCGTTGTCGGGGATATGCGCAGGAATTTCGCGGCGTCTTTGGTGGTCCAGAAGAACGGCTCTTGTAAGTTTGGCGCTGCCATTGCCAAATCCGGTGAGAACTCTGGCGTTCTTACGTAAATAGTAATCAACCAATAGATAAAAATGGTGGAGTTTGTCAATCCGTAGAACGATTGTCGTTTCGTTGCGGCGGTAAGCCGTTCACCGCAGGGCTGATCGCTCGCCCTGTCAAGATGGAGTGACACGATGGAAACGCTTCGCTATCGGCGTGGTCGTAAACACCGCCGCAAGTAGACCCTTCTTGGGTGGAAAAGATGCGGCGGCCTTGCGATAGCGGGTCGCCGCTTTGTTGTTGACACGATGCCTCAAATTGCACCGCCTGCTGCTAGACCAACTCCGACCGCTGGCGCGGGCGGTGCTCCTTTGGGGTCTACCGGGGCAACAACCCCGACTGCTAATCGTGGTGGTGAGGCAGCGGCAATTCAGGCGGTGTCCGCTGCGGCGCAGATACTGACGCATGCTCTGACGCAGGCTGGGGCCACGTCGGAAATAGGCGGCAAGCTTTTGGATATTTTGAAAAGCTTAAATAAAATAGCACCTCCCGGCGCATCCAGTCCTGCCGGGCAAAAGAACGTCATGGACCAAGCGCAACTCCGCAATGCCCAGCAAAATCAGATGGCGCAGCAAATGCGCGCACAGATGATGAAGCAAGGCGGCGGCGGAGGCGGCGCTCCTCCTGGCATGGCCGGTGGTGGCGGTGGTGGTGGTGTGCCGCCGGGAATGGCGGGCTAAATGGATATCTTTGAAAATAAAAATCATCGCGGTCGGTTGATCTACAACGGATCAAAGCCGGTTCGCTCGCTGCAAGCCCCGGAAGAGGGCAGCGGTGATCTCTATGGTTTTTATGGTCAGGGCGGCTGGGGCAATCAGCACAGCGATCAGTGGGATCGCCATGTGCGCAATATCCCGAACAGGGACGGTGAAAAGTAACGGAGGCATCCAATGAGTAATCTGAATATTTTTCAGAATAACACCAAGTCAGTCCCTGAGAGCGACGAACAGATCGTGCGGGTTGACTTGATGCAAGCCGACATCGGTGGTCGGCACAGTCATTTGCCTGCAAAGCATGTGTCTAAGGAACTGCCGCTTTCTCACGTTCCGAATGCTGGTTCAGCGCCGGGTAACACGAAGTAACTCGTCATGGCTAAGATCGAAGTAGACGAGGAACAGTACAATCTGGGCATGCGTACTTTGCAGACGATGCGCAAGATCGCATCGAACCCGAAGAACGCGCGCGCGCTGGAAGCGATGCATAAGGAAGTCGATCCCAACGTAGCTACTCCGCTGGCGGATGCCGACAAGGTTGCCAATACCCGCGTCGAGGCGCTGGAAAAACAGATTGCCGAAATGGAGAAGAAGCATGATGACGAGAGGAAGAAGGACGAGGAGGAAAGGGCGCAGGGGCTACTGAGGTCCAAGTGGGAGACAGGCCGCCAGAAACTTCGTGATCAGGGCTACAGCGAAACTGCAATCGAAAAAATAGAAAAAGAGATCATGGAGAAGGAAGGCATCGTTAATCACGAAGCCGCAGCCGCCTACTGGGAGAAGCAGAACCCGCCGCCTCCTCCCACCATGCCCGGCGGCGTCGGTGCGTGGAACTTCCTCGAAACACCACCCGAAGACAAAGACAGCGACATCAAGCGTCTGATCGACAGTCGCGGCAATAGCGACGTCCTTACGGACAAGATGGCGCGCGAAGCTCTCAATGAGTTCCGTCAACAGGTCGCCCAAGCGAACAGGCGGAGGTAGAGGAGATAAGAGATGCCCCTTCCCGGTATTGGCGCAACCCCCGCTGCGGGTTCGCTCTATAACGAGCTAGCCGCTGTTACGCGCCGCGCCTTCGTCCCGCGCTTGTTCGTCCAGATTTATTTCGGGTCTGCCAGTCTGTACTACATGATCGGCAACGCCCAACGGGCGGCAGGCGGCCTGAACCAGATCACCATCCCGGCGCAAGGCCAGAGCATGGTGCAGGGTCAGTTCGTCGGCTATGGCGGCGGGTTTAACTCGCCGGTCATAACGCCGGGGATACAGAACCTTCAGTTCGCTATTTCCTACTGGGTTGTCCCGGTACCATTGCCGTTCGGCGAGACGGTGATCCAAGCCACGGATCGGGAGATCAGCCTTCTCAAGGCCCGCATGAATGACGTGTATGCGGTAACGCGGCAGCAAATGGCGCGGTTGCTGTATACGAACAACACCACCAACGGACTGTTCCCTGACAGCTTCCTGAACGCCTTCGATAACGGGACCAATTTCCCGATCTACGGCGGCATTAACCGGACAGCACAGGGCAACAGCGCGTTCCAAGGTCAGTTGATTAACGTAGCCACTGGTGCCTATTCGACCGCGACTGTCACCACTCTGGGCTTCAACCGTTCGACCATGGCGACTTTTGTCGCGCAGGTAACGGACGCAGCGGGCGGTGAGGCCCCGACATTTGTGGTCATGTCGCCCGGCGATTATGCCACGTTGAACAACAGCTTCATCGGGATCGAGCAATTGAACCCGGTGGTTGGCAATGCCTACAACATGGATACGCAGGTTCGCACCAGCTTCCCGAACTTAGTGGTATCGGGGGTGCCGGTCTTTAACGATCACTTCTGTCCGAAAGGGCAGGTTTTCGCGGTCAACTGTAAGTACACGGCTATGTATTTATCAGAAGACGCAGCCTTTGATTTTTCAGGATTTTATAGCTTGGTCCCCCTTGGACAAATCGGTCAGCAGGGGGTGACCGTTGTTGGCTATGAGGTCTGTACTGGAAAGCCATCAGCGAATGCGGTGACGACATCGAACGTCGGCGGCGCGCAGTTCTAACGGAGAAAAAGCACAATGTCTGGTCCGCTCCAAGGCCCCGGCCAAGGATTACAGTTCCCACAGAACCTGTATCCTTCAGAACTGTCACAATCGACCTATGACGCCTCGTCAAACCGTATTTGTTTGGCAGGAGGGCAGTCACTGGTTGTGCCGCGCGGCACATGGATACTCACGGAGGGCATGTACTGCGTCCTCCAGTATCTTGATCCCGTTACCAACACATGGGTTACGGGCGCGTCGGGAGCTTGGGAACCGGGCAACCGCATTATCGACAGCGACGGCTTTGACGTTCGCATCGCCAATCTGACCGGATGTCCGGTTGCGGCGACTATCATCCAATACGGTGGCGGCTGGGTACAGTCCTCGACTACGGTAACGGTAACCGGCGGCGGTGGCTCAACGTGGGCACCTATCGTTGGCGGGCAACTCGGCAACGCCACTGTGACTTCTGCTGGAGCCGGATACGGTATTGCGCCGCTGGTCTTTATTCCGCCTCCCCCAAGTAACGAAACCAACCCGAATGGGATCGGCGGTATTCAGGCGTCTGGCTGGGCCAATATCGCATCCGGTACGGTTTCAGGTTTTACCTTCAACAATCCAGGCGCAGGGTATCCGACTGCTCCTACCGTGGTTGTGGTGCCGTCGCCGTTCGATCCCAACCTTGCGACCGGTATCACGGCAGCGACCATCACGGTCCAGACAGTGGGTGCTGGGTCGATCACGGCCGTTCTCTGCACCAACAACGGCAACACGCTTACTCCAGGCAACCTGACGCTGACGCCTGCCGGTGTTGGGTCCAATGCCACTATCGCGCCCGTGTTTATGATGACCACGACAGCGGTCAGCTTGAGCGGCACGGGAACTGGATGGGGCACGTTGGGCGCTGGCGTTACCTCTACCGGCGGCGCTCCCAGTGTTGGCACTATCACCAACGGCCCGGACTTTGAGCATTTGACCTTCAAGCCACGTCCATTGCAGGCGACAGCCGCCGTAACGGCACTGGGCACGGTGGCGGCGCAGCTTGCGACCATTATCGACGGCGGCTTGTTCGAAGGCACACCGCAGCCTTCTCAGATGGCTGGCGGTGCGGCTGGAACTCCGGTTGGCAATACCATCGCCCTGACAATGGGAACTACGCAGGACATCATTGTCATTCAACCGTTCAAGACATAATGGCATCAGCAACCTATTCGGTAGGCACGACAGGATTTCGCCCGCGCAATCCGTTCGGGGTGAAGATTACGCTGCCTGACGCGGAGATTGGCGGTAACAACTCCATCGCCAATACTAACTTTTTGGGCGCTATGTCCCGTGGAGATGTGTTCTTGACGCGGGGAGCGGACGGCATGATGCGGGCGCATCGGATTGATGCAGAGCGTTCTACGCCCGGCTACATCGTTGTAATTCCGGTATGATGGTACGGCACAGGAGCGTGTGCCGTGCTCACATACTATCAAACTCAGACCGCTAGATTGCTTCAGAACCCCGGTGCCCCTACCGGGCTATATTCGACCAGCGACATCACTTCCTACGTGAATACCGCGCGCGGGCAATTAGCGGGGGAGGCGCGTTGTATCCGAGTTCAGGGGACTATCTCTACGGTTGTTGGACAGCGCAATTATTTATTTTCAGCGATAAATCTTGGCGGTTCGCCAGCCGCTACCGGCATTCAAGGCGTCATCCATATTCGCTCGATCCGGTACGCTGTTGGTCTTGGCTTCAAGGAGCTTCAGCCGCGCGCGTGGCCTTGGTTTGAGCTTTACCACCTCAACAATCCTGTACCTCCGTCTAGCTTCCCTGTGATCTGGTCCCAGTACGGGCAGGGTTCGTCTGGAGGTGGCGGTGTCACCAATGTCGGCAGCGGCACTATGCTTTCCGGCAGCTTCTATATCGATCCGATACCGGATGCGATCTATGCTTTGACCTGTGATTGCGTTTGCTATCCAAACGCCTTGGCCACCGACACCGATATCGAGGCCATCCCCTATCTGTGGACAGATGCGGTCCCGTTCTATGCTGCCTATTACGCTTTGTTGTCGGCGCAGACTTCGGCGCGGATGCAAGACGGGGAGCGGTATTATCAATATTACACGCAGTTTGTGCAGCGGGCGCGCAGCGCAGCGACGCCAGACGTTCTGCGTTACGAGTACGAACAGGTCCCTGACCCCACGGCACTCAATCAGATGGGCTTGCCGCAGGGGCGAGGAGCTTCGCAATGACCGCCCTGTTCGATCACTTGAAGATGACCCAGCAGTTTCTGGGTGACGAAAATCAGCAGCGCGTCAACCCGCAGGACATGATCCGCTGGGTTAACCGGGGCCGCCGCAAGGTGGCAAGCCAATGCCAGTGCGTGCGGGTCAAGTCCTCGATCAGCGGGCAGGTGTTAAGTTGGACGGTAACCAGTGGCGGTACTGGCTATACGGCGAACCCGACTTTGGCGATTACTCCACCGGATTTCCCTTCCGGGCAATTGCCATTGCCGAATGGCGCGCAGGCTTTCGCTACCGCCAATGTTGTCGGCGGAGTGATTACGTCGATCAATAACGTCTATGGCGGTGCGGGCTACTTCCAGCCGGTAATGACGATTACTGATGCCAGTGGCACCGGAGCAACCGCAACGCCTGTCGTGTCGTTTGTGATGACGCTCAATCGCGGGCAGGAAGTATACAATTTTGCTGATGTGGATTTGTCGGAATTTCCCGGCGTAGCGTCGGTTTATGCAATTCGTAGCGTATCAATCATCTACTCCAATTACCGATATTCGCTGCCGATGTATTCGTTCTCGACCTATCAGGCGATGATCCGGCAGTACCCGTTCCAGTATCAGTACGTGCCTACGTTCTGCTCTCAGTATGGGCAAGGTGGTAACGGTTCGCTCTACGTTTACCCGCTGCCGTCACAGACTTATCAGATGGAATGGGACATGCAGTGTCTCCCGCAAGAATTGATTGATGATCAGAGCGTAGAAATCTTACAGCCGCCATGGGATGAACTGCCGCCGTATTTTGCTGCGCATTTGGGCTACGCCAAGCTTCAGAACCTTAATGCCAGCAAATATTACTTGGACCTCTATACCAAGATGGCACAGGAGTACTCTGGCGAGGCGCGCATAGGGCGAGTTGTCAATCCTTACGGACGTTACTGAAGATTGTGGTACTGGGTGTACGGCTATCTGGGAGGTCATACGATGCTAGCTCCGACAATTAGACGCTTCAGTTCCGCTGATCTGAGTGACAGGGCGGGGTGGATCATGCAGCGCTTGCAGACCCGCTATCCGCACAAGAGCGAGGTCACCATTGCCAATTGGATGCGCCAGCTGGCCAATCGCAATGACTGCCTTTGTATCCGCACTGATCACGCGATAGCGCTGGCGGAGGTGGTTGTTATTGATCTGATGGACGAGCACCCGGTTGTTTACGAACGGTTTGTCTACTGCGAGAACCGGCAGAGCATCAATCACATTGACGAGGCGGTTATCTTCTACGAGGAGTTCAAGCGCTGGGCCAAGTCAATGTCGATTGAGAAAGTGATCGTCAATCAATTTAGCGACGTGCCAAGAGAACGCATCAAGGAAGTATTTAGGCGATTGTCCACGGAAGACATAACATTTGCGAGGGTGTAAGTGCCCTCTGAACAACAGCGCGACGAAGGCGATACCGGAGCGGCAAGGCGCGGTCCAACTCCGCTTGTCTGTGAGGCATTCCAGGGTATTCAAACCAAGACTACCCGCGCAGGCGTACCTGATCAGCAGATGTTCTGGTGCGACGGCTGGATGCCGGTTGCGCCGCGCAAGCTGCGCACACTGTGGGGCATCGGCTCGAAGTATACGCCCAGTGAGGGGATTGTTTGCTTCTACTTCTACAATCTTGGGGCCACGCCTTATGCGGTAGTCTTTTTGGCAGACGGTTCTGCAATACAGGTTAACACTACAAACTACGCTGTTACACAGATCATGCCGCCGGGCACGATCAGTTCTCCGTCCGTCACCAGTCTAGGGGTTACGCAATATGCCAGCCAGTATCTCATTATTGTTGCCAATCAGACTAACGGCTATTGGGTGTGGGATGGGACAAATCTTTACGGGTCAGGATCGTTAGAGCCGGGAGTTACGCTTACCAACGTTGGCAGCGGTTATACCAGCCCCCCAGTTGTTACTGCTACCGGCGGTAACGGTTCTGGAGCTAGCTTTGTTGCCGCCATCAATAACGGGTCGGTTACCAGTGTAACCATGACTAACCCCGGTTCGGGTTATCAGGTTGGAGATCAACCGACACTGACGTTTACCGGGGGCAATCAATCTGGCAGCGGCGCGGTACTAGCCGCCAATATGACATTTAGCGGGACAGGTACTGGGGCTTCGGCTACTGCAACAATTTTCCAGCAGGGGTCATCTGGCGGAAATTCGGTTTTCCATGTTCTGAAGGTGACTGTGAATGCGGGTGGGTCTGGTTATTCTTCGCTAACGCAGGCTCACGTTTCGGGCAGTGTCGCCAACAACAATCCAGCAGTTCTGTCAGTAACTATTGTTAATGGCGCGATTACTGCCATAACCGTCAAAAATGGTGGGGATTATTTTTCTTTAGGTACTACTGTGTCCATTACGGATACGGGCTTTTGGTTTGTTTCGTCGGTAGGGATTATTAGCGGTGGCTCGAACTATAGTTCGTCTCCAACAATTACCGTAACTGGTGGTAGCGCACAGACACAGGCAGTGATGTCTCCAGTTGTTTCTGGCGGGTCTATCATCGCCGTCAATGTTACCAACCAAGGTGTTTATACGACAAGCACCGCCCCAACATTGGCGGTGAACGACACGGCGGTAACCGCCGCTGGAACTATTGCCCTGATGCCGTTCGGGGTGCAGGGCACTGCGGTTCAGACCTATGCCGGTCATGTTTGGGTTGCCAATGGCAACGTTATTCAGTTTACCGCGCCGGGCTCAGTTAGTGATTTTGCTACGTCAGATGGTGGTGGCGCGATCTCGTCTTCCGATAATTTTTTGAGAGTGAAGTATACCGCCCTGATCCAGAGCAACGGATTTCTGTTCCTCGTCGGCGATAGCTCGATGAATTACATTTCCGGGGTGCAAACCAATACGCCGCAAGGCGGCAACCCGACAACGACGTTTACCAATAACAATTCCGATCCGGAAATCGGCACGCCATATCCAGCGACTGTGACCACCTTTGGCGCGGATATTTTAGTCGCCAATTCTGCTGGAGTGTTTGTTTCTTCGGGCGGGACGTTTGTGAAGAAGAGTGATGATCTCGACGGCGTATACAATACTTTTCCTAATTTCAATAACGTAGAGCTGGCGTCGGCTAAGGCGACGATCTTTGGCCAGCGGGTTTGGATGGTATTGGTTCCTATCATCGATCCGATTAGTGGGTCTGGCGATAATGAATTGTTCATGTTTAACGGTAAATTCTGGTGGTCTTCTGCGCAGGATGTGCAGCTAACGTATATTTGCGGGCAGGAAATCAATTCTGTGTTTACTGCTTGGGGGACCGACGGATCGAGCCTGTTTCCATTGTTTTCGCAACCTTCGTCCGCATTTCCCAAGGTTATGGCGACAAGACTTTGGGACACTCCTGCCGGTTACGACCACACCAAGAGTTCAGTGCGACTGTTTGCTCTTGCGGAATTTCTGGGTTCGCAAAACCTCTCGTACAGCATCCGGATCGATAATGAGAACGGTTTGGGAAACGAGGCTGGGCCATATATCGGTCTGCCGCCGTCTTTTACTTGGTTCAATGCCAGCGGGGCTGTTGTTCCGTGGTTTAACAACTTCGCGGCTCCATTGACATGGTACACCACTGGATCGAATTTCATTTTGGTGCTGCCGTCCACAGCTATCGGTCAGTTTGGCGTTCTGACGGGTATGACGACAGTCACGCAGTGCGATGATATGATTTTAATATCGGAAATGATGCAGGACGAGATCGTACAGTATCGCGGGTGACACAATGGCTTGGACGACGTTTGCCAATCTGACGACCGCGACCACGCCGCAATTAGACGGCAATTTCGCTATTCTGACAGCACTGGCTCCGATCCAATGCAATATCAGTGGTTCGGCTAACGCGCTGACACTGACGCCAGTTAATGCTGCTAGTCCGTTGAGTACCTATCAAACCGGAATGCAGTTTACCGGGGTTGCTATAGCGACCAACACCGGAGCAGCAACGGCGGGAGTTGTCGGATTTGGTGGCACGTTCAATATTTACAAGGACACTTCCGGCGGGCCGGTGGCGTTGACCGGGTCGGAAATCATCAACCTGTGCCAGCTTACGTTGTCATACGACCAGTCTTTGAACTTGAATGCTGGCGGATTTCACCTGCTATCTGGGACGGCAAGTAGCGCGGTTGGTCTAAGCCCTGTGTTTAATTTTGTGACGACCGCTACATTGGCGGTTACTACGCGCGGCACGCTAGCGCAGGCGTCAATCGCATCGCTTAACGCCATTACTGCACAAGCGGTGTCGTTGCAGATCGGAAGCGGCGACTTCATTACCCGCATGACCTCGACCTTGGTTGCATCGGTGGTGTTTGCCGGTGCTGCCGCCAACGCTGTTTCGTCGGCGTCGGTCAGTTTTGCTGCCGCGCAGCCCGGCGACAACATCATGCTTGGGTTGCCGTCCAACGTTCCTACTGCCGTTAACTTTGTCCCGTATGTGTCTGCCAACGGTACCGTGGTGATCAACGCTTTTTCGCCTGTGTCGCTGGTTCCCAATACCTTGGCGATCCGGGTCAGCGATATCGGGTGGGCATCGTGAGCTTGCCAGCGATTTACGGTCGCCCGCAGACCGAAGAAGAATGGTCGTCATGGTCGTTCAATCATGCTGCCAACCACTATGACTGGATACCGCAGATATTGCGCCTGAAGAACCAGATTGCGCAGCAATACCTGCTTGATCCGCTTGATCCAAACGACTTGGGTATGTGGCTGTATGAGCATCAGGCGGCCCACGATCAAGCCAACTTTGCCCTTGGCACGCAGGGGTATAATCTTCTGTCGCTCGATTGGCAGGACGAGGATCAGTTCGCTATGTGGTTGCGCCTCAACGGCGCGGAGCATCAGCGTATATCGGCTGCGCTAGGAGTTGGCTGATGAGTTTTCTGTCGGATTTGTTCCACGGCAACTTCGGCAATTTGGGCGAAGACATCGCTCCACAGAACATTTTCAAGGACTTTGGCTCGTCGTTCGCCAACCAACCGGAATGGGCGAAGATCGCTGAGTTTGCTGCACCTGCCGTCCTGTCTGCGGGTCTGGCGCTACCGGAACTGCTGCCAGCGGCTGGGGCAGGGTTTGCCGCAGAGGGGGGTCTGGCAGCTACGGAAGCTGCCGCTCCGCTTGATCTATTGGCTGGCGGTGAAGCCGCAGGCACGGCAGGCGGGGGTGCCCTTAGCGCGCTTACCCCCGAAGCTGTGAGCTTCTTCGACCCGGCAACATGGGGACAAATAACCGGAGAGGCGGCAATTGGTCCTGATGTTGTACCGCCAACTCCAGGGTTAGGACTTGCGCCCGCTGGCGACACCACGGTCGCTCCGTCTCTTGGCAGCGCTATAGGCGCTGGCGACACGGCTATGGGGCCATCTTTCTTAAACACTCCGGTTGGCACGGATACGGCTTTTACGGGCGGAGACTTTGCGGTCGGACCTCCGGGCGCAGCCGCTGGTCCTCCTAATGTTTTTGGTCCCGGTCCTACGCCATTTGATCCAGGCATGGGTGCCGCGCCTGTTTCTGGTGGTGCGGGTTGGTTAGGGCCGGGTGGCGTTGCTGCAACCGCGCCACCTGCCGCCGCAGCAGATGGTGGTGGGTTTGCAGCTAATTTTGCGCAAAGCTTAAGCGCTTTCCCCGGACAAGTAGGCAAAGCGCTTGGCAATCCGTTGACTGATATTGGCATTGCCGGGCTGGGCTGGAACATGTTCCAGGGCTATCAAGGCCAGCAGGCATTGAAGAACTTGCAACAGCAAGAGACAGATTACCAGAACCGGATCGCTCAAGCCGGTCAGGCGTCTTTATCTGCCGCACGACCGATGTTGCAAGCCGGTGAAGCGCTGATGACTGGCGGCCCAGTGCCAGCACCGATGCAGGCGCTGTTGGATAGCTTCCGCAATGCTCAACGAGCGCGGGTGATCCAGAGCTACGGCGGTCAAAGCCTGTCTACCGACCCGCAAAAGAATACGGCATTAGCGCAGGACTTGAATGCCGTTGATAACCAGATGCTGGCGCTGCGCGAACAGCTTGGTCAGCAGATTACGGATACCGCAAATCGGATGTTGTCTACGGGCGCTTCAGCTACCCAGATTGCAGCCGAGTTGCCGATGATGATGCAGCGTCTGGATATACAGCTTCAGCAGATGACCGGGAATGCCATCACCAACTTCGCTGCGGCCATGAGTGGCGGAACGATGAAAGTTGCCGGTCTGGGTAGCGGTCAGAATATTAACATCACCACGGGCGGCAATCCGTTGTTAACGGGGTAAGCCATGGCCCTAGAAACTGGTGACGTTACCAAAGTAGACCCCAATCCGCCGCCTATTGCCGGGGATGATGCGTCTCCGGAAGTCACGACCTCATACCGCGATCCCAACGTTCCCGATCCAAGGCTTAGTCCGGTGCCAAGCATTGCGGCTTCGTTAACTCCGGATGTTCCTGATGTACCGGGAGGGAGTTACGGGAACCTGCCCGTAGCAACGACGGATGCTGGCGACCAAAGTGTTGCTACCGAGCTTACTCTTCCGTTTATGCCACCCGGTATGACACCGCAACAGGCTGAAACTTTTCGTCAGCAGGGTATGACCATCCTTGACGAACAGATTGGCGCACGCGCGGCAGCGCAACGACAGCTGGAGCGCAGAGATCGCGAATTTGAAGCGAGGATGGAACGCTTAAATTCTGCAATCGGTCACGGCCTGGATGACATGCACCCGTGGAACCCTGAACGGGAGATGGCGGCTCGTAAGCATGACTTATGGGAGGAGTTTGGCTCGCCGGGGTTCCTTATTGCCATGCTTGGCAGCGCGTTTACGGCAATGCCGATGGTGTCTGCGCTAAACGGCGGTGCGGCGGCAATGAACGCCATCAATCAGGGCGATCTTGATGGCTATGACAAGGCATTTGATGCTTGGAAACAAAACACTGAATTGGTTCTCAAGCGAATGAGAACCGAAGAAGACATGTTCAATAATGTCGATAAGCTTCGTTCTAGTAATTACACGCGCTGGAAGGAGGAACTGGCGCTGAAAATGGATCAGTACGGCGACAGGCGCAAGAAAGCGCTTTTGGAAGCCGGGATGGATGAAGATGTTATCAAGTCTTACGAGAGCTTGGAGAAATTACGCGGCCAAATCGAAAATAATTATCAGGCGCATCTTGAGAACAAGGCGTTGTTTGATGAGGTACAGCGGCAATTACCGTTAAACAAGGGAAATTGGTTTGCCGCATATACCGCCGCTTTGGAAAAACTGAACCTAGCTAAGAATGCCGGTCGCTACGGGCAGACACTGACTGCACAGCAAACAGCAGAGATTGCAAGGAGAGATGCTGCATATCTTGCAGCCAATCCGAAGAAGGACGATGAAAGCGATGAGGATTTTGAGAAGCGGCGACAGGTGACGCACGACGCCCATGTCAGTGAAGTGCTGACCCCTTATAAGCCGCTTGAAGCGAAAAGATTGAACCTTGCAGAATGGAAGGCGCAGAAGGACGAGGAACACAAGCAATTTATGGAGAACCTTGCCAGTAGGAAGATGACCCTTGAAGAGGCAAAGGCACAGGAGAACGAGAAACATAAACAGATTGATGATGACATTAAAGCTGGCAGGTTGGCGAAAGAAATTACGGCAGAAGCCGAAAAGGAGCGTCACGATAGAGTATGGGAGGAACTTCAAAAATTTGCTAAGACGCAACTTACTGCCAACAAGTCCGCAGAACTTAGAGTGGCTACTGATCGTTATACAACCGGAATAGAAACAATCGATAAGATCGTTGCTCTCATTAAGAAGCATGTTGGTTCTGTTGGCGTTGCTGGATACGCAACAAGAGCAGCGGAAAGCATGTCCAATGTTTTGTCCGGGTCAAAAGAGAGCGACAGAAGGGAGTTGGAACGACTGCTTAACGAACTCCAGATGATTGCACCCCGGCTCATTACTGAAAGTACGGCCCGCCCAATGGCAAGTGAACATGAGCATGTTAATAAGGTCGTTGGCGGACTGGGGCCGGGTGACACTAGACCCAATGTCTTGCGCAACATGGAAGACTTGCGCTCACAACTGTCGCGAATGAAGAGTAATTTGGAAGATATAATTATGGGCAAGCCGTTCGAACCGGATAAGCCAGCAGACAAGACGGAACAACCAGATAGCAAACCGGAGTGGACCCGTGGCGTCCCGACCGGAACTCCTTAATGACGATATGCCGGAAGTTGCGGAGGGCGCGGTCTTTCAGCCTTCCGCATTGCTTCCTCAAATTAAAGACGACGAAGGCTACCGTTCGCTTGACCCCGGCACGAAGTTTCGCGATCCAGAGGGTAAAACTAGAACTAAACCATATGAAGTGACAGGGGACGAGGATTACGCTTCCGTCCCAGAGGGTGCGCTTTATGTCGGCCCCGACAAAATCCCGCGCACCAAGCCGCGTTACGAGGGGATAGGGTTTACGGCGGAAACGCTGCATGAAATGGCGGTCACTCCAGAAGCGCAGCGAGAGGTTCTGGAGAAATTCTACCCTGGACAGGTCAAGGAAGATGCCGGGGGATTGTATGTCGATGATGATGGGACGCTGCGCCGCCCCGGTGCTGAGAGGGGGGCTGGCGAACTAGTTGGGCATATTGCGGCAGAGGCTGCGCCACTGGGCGGCATGATGGCGGGTGGTGTTGCGGGCGCGGAACTCGGCCCCGCAGGCGTTGCTGGCGGCGGCATGTTGGGTGCGGCGGCAGGACGGCAATTCAACAATGCCGTGCTAGCGCTTGCCGGTATTCATCAAGGACTGGGCGCACAAATTGGCAGCATGGCAACGGAAGCGGCCTGGACCGGGGGCGGTGAAACCGCAGGTTATGTTGGCGCTAAGGTTGGCAGCGGGGTGGCTGATCTGTACTTGAAATCGAGAGCCGCCGGGAAAAAACTAAAAGGGGCCGGTCAAGGTTTGCACGAAATTTTAGAAAGCTTCGGGATCACGCCGGAACAGGTGCGCTACTTTTTTGGCACTACTCCGGAGACAATGGAGCAAGCCCAGAGCATAACGGAGCGTTTTGGCGGTGGTATTGTCGGTCCTTCTATTCTTGCTCCTGAAGCACCGATGCTGAAGAAGATCGAGGAGTTTGATCAAGTATTCCAAGGACGTAATCGTTTCGCTGAGGCCGCTAGAGATTTTTATGAGAAGGGCGGCAAGGAATTGGTTGAAGACCCGGAAATCGGTGTGAAATTGGACGAAAACTTAACTGCGGCAACAAAGAGTGTGTCGTCCAAACGAGCTGGAGAACTAGCACTGTCGAGTTTTCAAGAGCGTATGGCGGCGGCAGACGCTTTGCTGGATCAGGCGCGTCGCGCCGCAACAAGCGAGGTCCGTCGTCCTGTGGTTGAAGCGGGTGGCGAGGAAGCGTTTCTTGCCCAACAGCAAGCGGCACGACAGCGGTTAGTTCGCGCGCAAGAATTGGCGGCCGGTGAAGCAAGAGGATTAGTGCGCGCCGGTATCGATGATATTCGCAACGATGTTGAGGTTGCGGCCCAGCAGGCAGAGCAGGGCGGACGCGCCGGTACGCTGTGGCGCATGGTTGGTCGCAGATTTCGATCATGGGGGGCCGGGGTCAGGCAGCGGGCTAGCGTTCTGTATGACACCTCCGATAGCGCTGGTGGCGCAACTGCAATCGCCGGGGTTGGCGAGAGGCTGGGCGGTGGGGCGTCAGACTTCCTTGCGGAAATGCCGCAAATCTTGCGGTCTAAATATCCGGAAGTGACGTTGTTGGAGAAACTGGCGGGGCGGGAAGCCCAAGAAGCGACCGCAACCGCTAAGGCGGTTCCTGCGGTGCCCTCGGCTGATTTGACCTTCAAGCAATTACGGCAACTTCGTTCGTGGCTACGTAGTGGCATCGATTACGCCGATTTAACGCCTAACATGCGTGCAGGATCGGTCAAATTATTTGCAAGGCGGATTGATGAAGCTCTGCGGGACGTTAGTTTGGACCCGCGATTGGCAGATGCGTCTCGCCTATTGGATATAGCCGATACATTTTATCGGGAGAATATTCCGTTCCTGAACGACAGTATCGTCAGGACGGTGATGAAGGGATTGCAAGATGGTGTTCCGCCTGACCCAAAAATGCTTGCTGATGTCTTGTTTGATCCGGCGCGCAGCGAGGCAATGGGACGAGCAAGGGAAATTGTAGGACCGACGTTGTGGCGATACGTCCAGGCTGCGCACACACAAGGGATCATTCAGAAAAACCTGAACTTGCTCAACGAAGTCGATACAAAAGGCTTTGCCCGCAGTATTCTTGGCATGTTTCAAGATGGCACTCTGGAACGCGGCTACAGCAGAGACTTTGCTGATCGCCTTATGCGGGCAGCGCGCAATATTGAGCAATTAGATGGCAACATCACACTTAAGCAGGGGAACAACGATACTTTACAGTCTCTGATTGACCGTGCCGAATTAATGGCAGCGCAGATCAAGACGATGGCGGACACCGATCCGTTAAAAGCGCTAGCGGAAGGAGTATCGCGTGTTGACAAGGACTTTAACAATCAAGTGAAAGCAATGCGGCAAGCGCGACGGCAGGAGCCGCTGCACTTTCTGTATGAGAAAAGCATGACGGCATTGCCTATTCGAGCCGCCAACAAGATTTTATCAGACCCGGACCTTATCGTTTCGGCTGCAAATCGTTTCGGCATCAAGTCGAAAGAAATGGATGCGCTGCGACAAGTCTATGTTCAGCGTCTATTCCAGCGTCCATGGGAAAAGATTGGCCATTTGCGAACAGAGATCGGCGGCGCAGGAGAGCGGGAAGGGCGTAGGGGCATCCCAGAGGAAGTGCAAGCGATCATGTTTCCTGGCGTTACTCGGAAGACGATGCTGCAATTGGTAAAGGATGTAGAGTTTTTGTTCGGCGGTGTTAAGGGCGATATCGGTGGATCGCTTGCGGCTGCATCCCGTGTGTTAAATCCGTTCGGTCATATTCCGCTAATAAGATCAGGTGCGACCCGATGGATGACGTTCGTTCCCGGCTCCGAAGCCGTAGGGCGTTTTGTACTTGGTAAATTCTTCAAGACCATCATGGACGGCGTGTCCCATCCGAATTTTATCAATTGGCTTGCGGGCGAGCTTGCTAAGGGTGGCGCAGAGCGGGAAATGGCAAAGCGGACGCTACAATCGCGTCTTAAGGCTGGTGTAATGACGGGCGGGGCGGTAGGGGTGTTAAAAGGACAGCAATTGCAAGGGCAGCAATAGAATGAGGCAGGACGCGGCTATAGCCATCGAGAAACTGGTATTGGTGATTGCTGAAAAAGCGGCAAAATCCGCAAAGAACTTGCGCGAACAGATGGAAGCTTTACGGGTTTTGGCTCCGTACTATACCGCGTTGAAGAAGCATAAAGTTCATGCGACTGCTGACGAAACCGACGAAATAACCATCAGTCACCTGCAAAACGCAGTGCGCAGCGCAGAGGAAGGCAATGGCAGGCGAGCCGTTCCGGATCATAAGCGACGAGGACGAGCCGAAGAGGCCGTCGAGGACTGATCAGGCGCTTGAGGCCGCCGGGATGCAGGCGCTGATGCTTGGCCTTGGGGCCTTGTCCAAGCGCGCGATCATCGCTCTGCAAAGCGCTTTTGTATTGCTCGCCACAGCTTCAGCGTTCGCCCTGTGGTGGTCGGTCATGCCCAGCCCGTCGATCCTCCAGCTTGTCGGGCTGTCGATCTACGCGCTGTTCGTGCTGGCGGCATCGGTTATCGTTCGGAAGCTTTGATGCCATGGTCCGCATCAGACGCTAAACGGCATACCCGCAAGGCGGGGTCGGCTAAATCCAAGCGGCAATGGTCGCATGTCGCTAACAGTATGCTAAAAAGGGGCGCGTCCGAAGGCAGTGCGATCCGGGCCGCCAATGCCGTTGTGAAGAGAGGGCGGCGCAGCCGCAGGAGAAGTAGGAGAGCTTAGATGGCAAACTATGAAGCGCCGTTACTGCAAAGCACGGTTGCGACGACTTACAAATCAACAGGCATCTTGTACTGCAATACGGCGGCGAACACCGCCCGCCGGATCATGGTGTACGAGATCGAGATGGGGCAGACTGGTGGTCTGTCATCGTCAGATTGCCAATGCCAATGGGACGTGTCTCGGTTTTCCGCCACTAACGCTCTCGCTGGATCGGCAGTGGTGCCGAACTTGCTTGATCCTGCCGATGTCAGTCCGCTCTCGCTTTACTTCAACAATATCACGACCGAACTGACCTTCACTGGCGTCAACTTCGGACTTTCCATCAAGAACTGGGGAATCAACCAGCGCGGTTCTTACCGCTGGCGAGCCCTGGACGATGGCGACAACATCCTTATTGCCGCGACTGCTGGCACCGGGATCGGTATACGAGTGCTCTCGACCTCGTTTGCCTCGTCTGCGGTCGGCAATATTTCTTTTGTTGAAAGATAAGATCAATGCTGCGGAAGGATATATTGCGGGCCAGCTTGCCCGATGTCCGCAGCATACCCAAAGGCCCACGTCTTAAGCCCGGCGGCATCGCCGAAATTTATGACGAGCTAGGCTACCGGGCGTTTTACACCTCGACTTGTAAGCACTGCCAGCGCATTACCTACGCCAAGAACGGCAAGGAAATGCGGGAGAACACCGACATTTGCCGGGGCTGCATGCACTTGATTTGCCTGCACTGCGCAAGAAAGCCTTGCATGCCGTGGGAAAAGCAGTGTGAATATCAGGAGCGCGCTTACCTTGAGGCCAAGCTTATTCGCGCCAGTTGGAGATGTTACTGATGCAATGCGCGGCCTGCCGCTTTTGGATTACTAGCCGGGTTAACAGCTACGACGATAATTCCGTTATTAATACTTTCCTGGCTCCGTCTGGGTACGGTCATTGTGAGCAATTGAATTTGGATACCGTGTGCGACTTCGGCTGCAATCGATACGCTGAAGGTAACAATCACGAACAGGTAACCTATAAGACCGGCGCTCCGTGGCAGAACTGGAAGTATGGCCCGTGCCCCGATTGTAAGGGCGTTGGATGCCACATGGTCGAGCTGCGGCCCGCCTGCGGCCATTGTGCTGGCTTGGGTAAGGTCCGTTATTACGACGACGGCTACATTGCTGATAAGAGTTGGGACCATCCCAAGGAAAAGGAAATAAAGAAGCGGCTACGGGAGCAGGGTATTGTTGATCCGGCTTCTCTATCCGATCCCGGCCTGATCCTTTCGGAGTTCAAAAAACGTGATGAAGGGGTGCTTGAGGGCGGGACGTTATGAGCTTCTGGGATGAGTTTAATAAGGTCAAACCAACATTAAAAAACCGGGCAGTCACCTTCACCCAGATATTCGAGTATCTGGATACGCTAAAACGGCCGGTCACGATTGTTGAGACCGGCTGTTTGCGTCTGGAGGGCAATTTTGCCGGTGACGGTCAAAGCACGCTGTTGTTCGACCATTACGTACAGGACCGGGGCGGCAAGGTTTACTCTGTCGATATCGACCCGGAACATACCAGCGTCGCGCGGCGGTTGGTTAGTGGACAGACCGATGTACATACTGGAGACAGCGTCACCCGGCTGAAGCAATTAGCCGACGCCGATATAAGTCCCGATCTGGTCTACCTTGATAGCCTAGACGTCATGGAGCAGGACCCGTTCTGGACGGCCCTGCATTGCGCCAACGAGTTCTTTGCCATTCGCCCGGTATTGCGCGCCGACACGCTGGTTGCCTGTGACGACACGCCAAGCACGTTCACCAAAGGTGTTATCCCGGTCGTAGAGTTCTCCGGTAAGGGGATGTTCGTGGCGGCCCATGCCAGAGCGGTTGGTGCGGACTGCCTGTTCAATGCGTGGCAGACCGGCTGGACAAGAATGAACGGTTCTGCTGCGAGAACAGTGGACGAGGATGTTGACCAGCTAATCGGCCGCGCCAGAAAGCACGTCGAAGCCAGCCTGACCGCTGAAGCGGAAGCCTGCTATCGGGCAGTTATCCATAAGACGCGACCGCCCAAGAGCGGGGTGGATCGTGTAGCTAGAGGCGAGGCGTGCGCGTTTTATGCACGATTGGCCGCGTCTGTCGGACAATACGGGACGGCGGCGGATTGGTATCGTGACGCCATCATGTCCGATCCCAGGGCGGTTGATTACCGCCTGGAACTGGTCACCAAAGCGTATCGCCCGCAATTGAACTGGCAGCTTGCCGAACAAGAGTGCGAGCGCTGCATCGAGATCGAACCGGACAATCACAATGCATGGCGCATCTTGGGCGATATCGCCGTGTCGATGTGCGACCCGGCAAAGGCGGCGAAGGCTTACGATAAGGAAATGGAGCTAGCTCCCGGCGATCCGCACGCCATGCTGGACCGCTGTGTGATTGCGCTGGATATGGCCGATTACGACTTGGTGCGGAAGCTTGCGGCCAAGGTACTGCAAACCGACCGCAGGGCGGACGGGCTGCATGTTCTTGCAATGATTGCCAACCGTACCGGAGAGCATGAGAAGGCAATCGGCCTGTTCGATCAGGCGTTGGAAGCCGGATGCAATAATCAGGCAACTGCGCATTGGAACAAGTCGCTCTCGCTGCATGCGCTTGGCCGCTACAAGGAAGGCTGGACGGAGCATGAATGGCGGCGGCAGGAGACTAACAACCCGGCGCTGTCAATCTGCTTCCAGCGCTTTACCCGTCCGCTATGGGATCACGAACCTCCGCCTGCTTTGTTGCATATCCATGCCGAAGCGGGAGCGGGCGATAACATTTGCTATGCGCGATTTCTGAGTGAGTTTGTCAGGCGCGGCTATCAAGTCCGATACGAAACTCATGAAGCCCTGATGTCGCTGATGCAGCGCAGCTTCCCCGATGTCGAGGTCGTCAAGCGCGCCGCTGATTACCCCGGCGCAGTTGGGATTAAGAATTTCGATTATCACATCCCGATTGGAACGATCCCGCATCTGCTGGGGACGGATATCGACACTGTCCCGTGGGAGGGTCCGTACCTAAAGCCTGATCCGGAGTTGACGGATTGGTATGGCCGGATGCTGCCAAAACGTAACTTAAAGGTGGGGCTGTGCTGGTCGTCCGGTATTCGGGAATACGGCATTTGGTTGATGGAGTACGGCAAGCGCAAATCCATGCACTACGACCAGATCGCGCCGATTGTGGTGCAGTTGGGCACGATGCACGCTTGTATGGTCAGCCTTCAGACCGGGCCAGAGCGAAAGCAGTTGTTCCGCCCCAGCCCATTAGTGGCGGACCTGCTGCCTGCAAATCCTTCGTTTGACGATACGGCAGCGCTGATCGCCAACCTCGATTTGGTAATCACGGTAGACACTGCGGTTGCTCATCTGGCAGGAGCTATGGGCAAGCCGGTATGGATTATGGCACAGCGCGACGGCGCTAGTTTTCACTTCATGTGCTGGCATCAGGGGTTCGCTTGGAACGAAGCTAGCCCGTGGTATCCTTCGGCCCGGCTGTTCCGGCAGCATCGGTTTAATGAGCCGCACGTATGGTATGAAGTGGTTTCTGATGTCGCTGATGCAGTACAGAGGTTGTCGCTAGCAAAGGTGGCATAAATGGCTGGCGGCCCGATCCTTCCATCATCGGTTTATGTCGGCGGCGCATCCGGACTTTTGTCGCCAACTTTCTATACGTCGGGCGCGGGTACAACGACAGTCAATAGTACTATTGAGGGCATCGGCGTGATCGCGTCTCTGACCGGAGATGCCTCTGCGGTTTTGCAGTTCAACATGCCAGAAGTTATTCCTACCGGTACGCTCAAATGTCGAGTATTGGCGTGGGCTAACGCGACGAGTGGTGTTGCAAAGCTTGACATTATTGATGGTCGAACACCCGCCGGGTCGAACATCGCTAACGCTACATTCACAACTGAAGCGGGCAGTCCAACAATTTCTCAGACGTGGACTACAGCGGATATCATCGTTGAAAATAAAGTTACCCTAACCCAGCAACCGACCGCCAATGATATTTATACAGTAGTGGCGACGTTTCGAACTGCAAGCTGGACGCTGGCGCAGGCGTCAGTGTGGCAGTTCTCTCTGGTATGGGAGTGAGTTCATGGCCGCGCTTACTCCGCAGCAAATTCGAGACACTTCGGTTTATTGGGCTAACATTCACTTCGTTGCCGCGCAACTTACAGCGATTTACTCCGTCGATGATCTCAACGCCGCAGTGCAAGCGGTGGACAATGCTTTTGATACCACACTGAACGCTGCTGTCTCTGCCGGTCATGGCGCGCAGACGGTTGTGCAGGCGCTGAACTCTGTAATACCAGCCCCGGTATCTAGCGCAACAGCACAGCAAAAAGCCGAACTCATCTGCTTTGCGATTATGAAACGCTATGGGCTGATCTGAATGGCGCGCAGCTTCAACGGCACCACGGATAAGATCACGGCTTCATTGCCGACAACCACTACGGGGCCGTTTACTGTCTCTGGTTGGGGATACACAACAAATACTGCGACGACGCGGCAACCAATTGTGTATTTGGGGAGCGGCGCTAGCAACGGTTACGGTTTATTCATTGTCACCGGCAGCGGCGGCGGTACTAGATTTGCTGCATTGTTTGGCGGCATAGCATGGCTTGATGTTGTTGGCGCTCCGTCACCACCGAGCGCCAATACTTGGTATCACATTGCCATAACTTATCCAGGCGGCGGCAATTCGATTATTTATGTCAATGGAACCGGCGTCATTATTGCGACTACAGCGCCTAATGCTCCAACTGGAAATTTAACTGTTGGCACTGATGGTACTGGGTTTCTAGCCGGGAGGGCGACCGACTGTGCGGTTTGGAATGTGGTACTGACTGCCGCTGAGGTCAAAAGCCTTTCCCAAGGCGCCCGTCCATTTACTATCAGAGAACCAAATATGGTTTGGTGGTTGCCGATTGATGGACTGCAATCGCCAGAGGCGGATTTGAGCGGTGGGGCGCGCAATGGCACTCTGACCGGCACTGCCCTCGCTTTTGGTGCGCCTTTTGCGCCGCAGACGCCACGGTGGACAGGATTTTTCCCTGCTCCTCCACCGCCGCCGCCATTGTTAACCGGATTTGCTTGGGCTGAGTGGTGATGAAATGACGATTGTTTTGCTGACGCCGCCGACCGTCCAGAGCACTACGTGGCAGATACGCGGCCACAACCCGGACAACTCGGTCAATTATACATTCGTTCTGACCATGACCGATGGCTACGTTACCTATGTCCCACAGGACCGTGTTCCTCCTAATGCAGTTCCAGCCAACTTGGCAGCGGCGATTGCTGCGGCAGAAAATATTGGGTTGGCAACCGTGGTGTCGCCGCAGCCGACATGGGCAATCCGGCAAGCGATTATCAACGCTAATGTCAAAACTCAGATCGAAAATGACGTTACCAATAACCCGTCAGTTCAGACGTGGTGGTACACCATTGATCAATTCGAGCGGATGGACCCAAACTGGGTGACGATCTACACCGCTGCGGTTTTTACAAACTCACAAATAGACAGTCTGTTTTGGGCGGCCGGGAAAATATCCAAGGTCTACACCCACGCTGTCTCCCATCCATGGTGGTGGCAATAAATGCTCGATATTCAGTGTTTTACAACCGGCAGCGGTAACTGGAATAAACCAGCCGGGGCGACCATCGCCCGTATCTTTATTGTTGGCGGCGGCGGTGGCGGGGGTGGTGGAGACACTCAAGCGTCTGCGACTGCGGCGACTGGTGGCGGCGGCGGTGGGGGTAGTTGTTTGGTCGATGTGACCTGTCTGATCTCCAACATGGGAGCGACTGAGCCGTATGCTGTCGGCGCGGCCGGATCGGCGGGCACGGCGGGTACAGGCACTGGTGGTGGTGCGGGTGGAGTAGGCGGCACGTCAACGTTCGGCGGCAATGTGTTGGCGCAGATCAGTTCATTCGGCGGTGGTGGTGGTGGCGGTGGCGGCACGACCGGCGCTGGCGGCGGCGGCGCGGGTGCTCCATCAGCGGCTGGCGGTTCGGGAAGTTCATCGAACACTGCTGGCGCAGCCGGTTCAACTTTGGTCGGTGGTGGGGGAACAACTGGACAGGGAGGTGGTGGAACCATGAGTATTCCAGGCGGGAGTGGTTCCAGTAATACTGGCGGTGGAGGCACTCAAGGGAATAGCAGTAATTCTGGTTTTGGCGGTGCCGCTGGGGCAAGTGGTGGCGGCAAGACAACGGTCCCCGCTTACAATGGCGGCGGCTTCGGCGGCAATTCTGGTTTAATTGCTGCTGGTGCTGGCGCTAGTCAGGGTATTCCTGGCTTTAACGGCGATATCATTATGTTTTTGTATCAGTGTGCTGGGTTTGGTTCGTCTGGTACTGGCGGACAAGCAAGCGCAACGGTAGCGGTTGCCGGTCAACCCGGTGGCTTTCCTGCTGCCGGTGGCGGGGGTGGCGCGGCCTCTATTACTAGTGGCACAGCTTCTGCTGGCGGCGCTGGCGGCGGCGGCCTCGTTGTGGTGGTGTGCCAGTGACATGTCAGGTAGACAATTATACCTCTGGTTCTGGATTGACTTGGACTAAACCGGCTTTCGCGAAATATATCCGCGTTATTCTTGTCGGTGGTGGTGGCTCTGGCGGTTCTGGTCGTCGTGGATCAGCCGCCTCAACTGGCGGTTCTGGCGGCGGTGGTGGTTTTTGTTTTGATCGTACTTATCCAGCCAGTCAATTTGCGGCGACCGAAACATATACTGTTGGCGCGCAGGTCAACGGCGGGGCGGCGATAACGACTGACAACACCCTTGGTGCGGTTGGCACTACTGGCAGCAATACTACGTTTACGATCAATGGCGTTACGGTCACGGCCTTCGGCGGTGGTTCCGGAAATGGAGGCAATACGACCGCCTCTAATGGTGGCAACGGGGCTTCTCAATTTACAAATGGCGGCGGTGGCGGTGGTGGGACCAGCGGCGGTGTGGGTGGCGCATCAGCTTTCTTTACTGGTGGCGGCGGGGGCGGAGTATCGGTTACTGGCAACGCAAATGGCGCTGGCGGTCCAGCATATGCAGGTGGCGGTGGCGGAGGGGGCGCAGGTGGTCATGACGCGACCATCACTTATTTTAGCGCTAGCGCTGGAGGTACGGCCAAATTTCTAACCGGAGGAACCGCTGGAGTTACTGCTGGCGCTACGGCAGGAGGTAATGGGGCCTCCGGGTCCGCCTTTATGACGTCTGGTGCTGGCGGCGGAGGTGGCGCTGCCGATGCAACAACTCCCGGCAAGGGCGGCGATGGCGGCGCTCCTGGGGGCGCTGGTGGCGGCGGCGGGGCCTCGAATAACGGCGTTAATTCCGGCGCTGGCGGCGCGGGCGCGCGTGGCGAAATTTGGATCATTTCTATTGCCGAAGATGGGCCATAGGTGATCTGTGGCGATCACCTGTCAGGTTGATAATTACACCAGCGGCTCCGGTACGTGGACCATGCCGTCATGGGGTGTGAAATATATCCGCGTCATTCTTATTGGCGGCGGCGGCAGCGGTGGTTCTGGCGCTAGGGCAGGTGCTCTTGTTCGTTCTGGCGGCGGTGGTGGTGGTGGAGCGTTTTGTTTCGACCGAACATACCCAGCGAGCCAATTCGCATCGACAGAAAGTTACAGCGTAGCCGCGCAAGTTAGCGGCGGTGCTGGTGCGGTGGCGGATGGCAATGGTAATGCTGGGACTACCGGCAACAATACGACTTTTACCATCAACGGCGTCACGGTTACAGCGTTCGGCGGCGGCTCTGGAGGGGCAGGACAGTCGGGATCGTCAAACGGCGGCAATGGTGCTTCTCAATTTACAAACGGCGGCGGCGGCGGCGCTACTGTCAATACTGTTGGCGGTGCTGGAGCTTTCTTTACTGGCGGCGGTGGTGGTAGCGGTCAAAACGGCAATACTGGGCTTGCTGGCGGACCCGGATATGCGGGCGGAGGCGGAGCCGGTGCTGGTGGAGGCCATGATGCAACTATCACCTATTTCAGTGGCGGTGCCGGTGGCACAGCCAAGTTTCTGACGGGAGGTACTGCCGGGGTTGCTGGCGGTACGCTGCCTGGAGGTAATGGCTCATCTGGGTCTGCTTTCATGACCGCCGGATCGGCCGGTGGTGGCGGGGCCGCAGATGCCACCAATCCAGGTGTTGGCGGTAATGGCGGCGCTCCCGGCGGGGCGGGCGGGGGCGGTGGTGCCAGTAATACTGGCATTGTTTCTGGGGCTGGAGGTAACGGGGCTAGAGGGGAAATTTGGATTATCTCTCTGTCAGAGGCATTGCCGACAGTAATAGTGACGTATGACGTCGCCGGATGGGTGCAGAACGTCCTGTGATAAAATCGGTCTATGACGATATCCGTCACCAATATCACGACCGGTTCGTCAACCAGCGGCGCGACTGTTGCGATCACTACCGGTATTGCCGTGCCGGTAGGTGCAATGATTGTTATCGCGGTCTGTGATGCCTCGACCAGCGGCAGCGGGTCATGCACTGATAGCGGCAGCAATGTTTATACTGGCGGTACGTTAGTTGGACTTAACAATGCGCAGGGAACCAACGGGTTCGTTCGTATCTTCACCGCACCAGTTAAAACCGCACTTACAGCGGCAAATACTATCACCTATACGAAGGGTGCTTCCGGCACCGTCGCTTGCGTTTCGGCATTCTTTGCTCAAGGCACACTCGGCCTTATCGATACCGGAATAAACAATACCGCTACCGGCTCCAGCACTTCGCCTTCGGTTACGTCAGGGACGCCACAACGAAGCGGTTCACTGTTCATTGCCTGCGTGGGCTACGGCAATAGCGGGACCTATACTCAAGATGCGACACATAACTGGGCGACGCCATTTACTGCTGTTACCGGCAGTACCACACGCGGTCTTGGCGGCGGCAATCAAATCGGTGGCGCTACCGTAGCCACCATTATTTTCAATCCGACCTTGGGTACGACTGGTGTTTGGGGGGCTGTTGTTACCGGATTGCAGCAAGTGATAGGGGGGTTTGATCAGCAAGGCAGTCGCGAAACAATGCCGTTGGTTCAGCAACCGACGCGCCGTAAGGCTGCCGCTGCGGTTATGCGGGGTATTGATAGCAACGAACTGCCGTTTCAACTATGGCGGAATGCAGGCTGGGAAGTGCAACCGCCACCACCTCGCATTGCCTTCAACAACCGTAGTTCTGGCTTAAGGCAAACCCCCGGATTTGCGTTCTATCCCCTGTGGATCAATGCCGGGTGGGAGATACAGCCGCCCCCGCCACCGCATCTACCGAAAGAGCGGCGCGGAGCGATGATGCCAAAGGAGGATGGCCAAGAGTGGCCATTCATTCTCTGGAATAATTTTGGCTGGGAAGTGCAGCCGCCTCCACCGCCACACTTGGCGATAGAGAGGCGCGCAGGGGCGGTCATGCCAAAGGAAGACGGGCAGGAGTGGCCGCTGATCAATTGGCAGAATTTTGGCTGGGAGATGCAGCCGACTGCCTTTTGGAAGCCGCCCCTAACTAGACCTTCCTTGTTTCCAGAGGGGGTCTTTCCGCCCGTAGCAGCAGCAGTCGTTCCTCAATTGAATTTCTTTGAAACTGCATACTACATGCAGCGCCGACCAGCGCGCACGATGTCCGCGCTCAAGCACCGCAGCGAGTTCGCGTTCTTTGACCGCTGGATCAACTTTGGCTGGGAACAGACTTTTGCGCAGCCGCCGCATCGTAGGTTTAACTCGCCAGATATTGGCGACACCGGGACGGAAGCTCCATTTGTGGCGGCCGCACCAGTACTTGTCGCGTGGCCGTTCGATCAGATTTACACCCAACCAATACACAAATGGTGGAAGCAGCCTGACTTTGGCGATCAGGGCATCCAGTTTCCGTTCCGACAATGGATCAACACCGGATGGGAGGTTGCCCCACCGCTGTTCAGGCAGTCGCGTTACACACTGCCCAGTATCTTAGAAGTAGGCGACACCAGCGGACTGCCGTTCTATCAATTCTGGCGTAATGCCGGATGGGAAGTACAGCCTCCACAGCCGCCTCACAGATGGTTCAGGGGGCACGGTCTGCGCGGCGATGACGGCACTACGCTGCCATTTGTCAATTGGCTGAACTGGGGCTGGGAACAATCCCATGCCTATACCCGCCACCCAATCTGGAAAGCGCCATCTATCGGCGACCCACTGGGGATAGATTTTGGCCTTATCAATTTCTTCCCGTTCGGTTTTGAGCAGACGGCCACCCAACCGGTTCACAGGTTCTGGAAGTCTCCTGACGTGGGGGACGCTGGCAACGAGGCTACGTTTACCTTCATCCCGCCCGGCTTCGTCGCATGGCCGTTCGACCCGACCTTCAGTCAGGACCCCCGGCGGCGCTGGGAGCGATCTGCCGCGTTTATGCGCGGTCCAGACGGCACCGATGCCCCGCTGATCAATTGGTTTAACTGGGGCTGGGATATACAGCCCCCGCCGCCACCGCATCCTGTGCGAAGGGGACACGGCCTAGCGGGCGTCGATGCAATCGAGCTTCCCTACCAGCAATGGAGAAACTGGGGCTGGGAGGTCCAGCACCCGCAGCCGCCGCACCGGCTGTTCCGTGGCCATACGCTAAAGGGCGACGACGGCACTAGCTACGTCTTTTACAACTGGATCAATGGTGGCTGGGAGATCATCCCGCCGCAGCCGCCACATCCGCGCCCAGAGCGATCAGGCGCTTTGATGCGCGGCGATGACGGATCGGAAAACATCTTCAACTACTGGCTTAACTTCGGCTGGGAGCAAACCCAAGCACAGCCCAAGCATCCGCTGTGGAAATCCCCGGATACCGGAGATACCGGCACTGAGGCCGTCTTTATCTTCGTCCCCCCGGCGCAGGTGCCGCTTAACTTCTTTGAGGTCATGGAGAGCCAGGATCGGCATCCGCGACCGGAACGGTTCGCGGCGCTAGTCGGCGGCGATCAGGGCAACGAGCTTCCGTTTATCTTTTGGAACAATGCGGGCTGGGAGGTGCAGCCGTGGCAACCGCCGCATTGGCCCCGGCAATACCGTGGTGCCTTCCTGCGTGGCGATGACGGCAGCGAGAACATCTACCAGATGTGGCGGAACTGGGGATGGGAGGTTCAGCCGCCTCCACCACCCCGGCGACCGTGGGAGCGTCGAGGAGCGATCCTTATCGGCGATCCGGGCAACGAGGCTCCCTACGTACAGTGGCGCAATTGGGGTTGGGAGATACAGCCGCCGCCGCCGCCCAGGAACCGCTGGGAGAGGCGCGGGGCCTTCCTGTTCGGCGATGTTGGCAATCAGGTCCCGCTTACCCCGTGGTTTAACTGGGGCTGGGAACAGACCTTCGCCCAACCCCCGCATTGGCCGCGACAGTGGCGAGGTGGCATTCTCAGGGGCGACGACGGCACCGAAGCGCCGTTTATCTTCGTTGCGCCAGCACCGCCCCCACCGTTCTACGAAGGCCCCCCGGTTACATTCCGCTGGCCAGCTTCTTATGGACGCAAGGGATCGGCGCTGGTCATTGGCGATACCGGGATCGTCTTCCCGTTCATCCCGCCAGTTATCCCGCCCGTCCGCAGCCGCCGTTCTCAAGGGCTGTTCACCATCGACACCGTGCAGGGCTACATCCTTGGCAATCAGCCAATAGTGAACAAGCCATGGACGATGATCTTCTATGTCGGCCCATTCCTGACTGGCGGACGAATACTGCTGACATTCACGCGCCCGGACGGGACGCTCCAAGTTGGCGATCCGGATTTCGCTTTCATCGGTAAACCGACAATAACTCAGATACGGATTAACGACGAGATCGGCGGTGAGTATATCGTTTATACCTTCGCTCAGAACGAGCTTAACCAAGTCGGCACTTGGAAGGTCTCTGCAATTGCCGCCAATTTCTTCTCAAATACCTACAGCTTTACGGTTTTGCCCACCCCTGTCTGCTAGGGTATTCTTCACCCCATGGCAGCGCACAACAAGGTTTTGCAGTGCGGGTTTGTCACTCCGGGCCATATTCCGGTTTGGGTAACGGACGGCGTCGTACAGGACAGCGGTGTTCCGATCAGCGATTTCGGCGCGCTTCCTATGCTGGTTTCAGCTCTGCCCCTTGCGCTCGATAACCCAGGACTGCGGACAATGGTGAGTGACGCGACGGCCACTACCTTCGCCAGTGTAGTTTCAGGCGGCGGGTCCAATACTGTTCCTGTGTATTCTGACGGTACAAACTGGAGGATCGGATGACTGACGGCAACCCTTCAAACAAAATCCTGCAATCCGGTAATGTCACACCGGGGCATCTAAGTACGTGGGTGACCGATGGTGTGATCCAAGACGGGGGGTCAACATTTTCAGCCAATCTCCAGCCGGGCACGACCGTCATTACCGGCGGCGTCAACAACAAGATACTGTACGACAATAATCAGGTGCTTGCGGAAGGAACGGTAGGTGCTGGTCTAAGCTTTAGCGGCGGTGTCCTCAGCAATACCGGAATAGGCTTGGCCATCGGCACATCACCGATAACCGGCGGCACCACCAATAAGATAATTTACGACAATGCGGGGATAGTAGGAGAGGCGACAGTCGGTGCCGGTCTTAATTTTGCCGCTGGTGTTTTAACAAATCCCGGCAGTGCTGGTGTTTTCAATGTTCAGGTCTATGGCGCGGTCGGCAACGGCGTCACTGACGATACCGCCGCTATCAATGCCGCCATTGCCGCTTTTAATTCCGCTGGCGCTGGTGAGTTGCTTTTCCCTGCTACGGCAAATTGGTATCAAGTCACCGGGGCGCTCACTACTATTACTGCCCATGGTCTAGTGAGCGGTCAGGGCGGCGGTAACTATTGGGACAGTGTTCACGATGTTAGCGGCCCATATGTTTCAAGCTGTGTAAAATGCAACAGTAATTCGGTCGCGGTCTTCAGTGTTAACAGCGGGCAACTGACTTTCAACAATCTGGCCATCATCTGCAACGCTTCATCGACGGCGGTGGCGGGGTCAAAGGGCATCACAACCACATTTGCGCAACTCGACCCGACAGTAAACTTTTTCAATCTGTATGTTGCGGAATTTTATATCAACGTTGAGGTCAACGTTGGCGCTGGCTGGGTGATGGAAAGCTGCATCCTCAATCACCCCGTCAATATTGGCCTGAGCATCACTAATACAGTTAACGCGGACGCGGGCGACTGGTGCGTTATGAACTGCACCTTTAATGCCCGCAGCGGTAGCTCTGCGACCGGACTTAAGCAGGTCAACAGCGGTGGCGGAAAGATCGCGAACTGCAAATTTAACGGAGAGGGCACATTCGGTTTTGTTGACTGTTGCAATATCAATTTGACACTGACTAGCGATTTTTTGCTTACCAACTGCTCAATGGAGAACTTTCTAAATCACGCGCTTAATTGCACCAACCTCGGTAACGCCATGATCAGCAATTTGCAGACCATTGGCGGCGGCAGTACAGGCCGGATCATTTACGTCAATAACTGTGCCACTTCTTGTTTTGTTAACCTGATGATGAATGAGCCGTCTGTCGGCTGTTACATGTTCCGGTTCGACAGCGGGGCTAATCAGATTTCCATCAACAACGTCGCCCTGCTAGGCGGCGCGTGCAAAGGGCTGGTCGATCCCAACGGTTCCATCCCGGCGTGGAACGAGGACTATCAGCTATACGCGCCTGCTGACGTCCATGTCACTAACGCCACCATGGTTACCGCGACCGGGCTTTCGGCTGTGCTGCAAACCCTTGCTGGCGCGTCCGCCGTTCCAGCGGTAGCTTACAATTTCGAGGCAACGCTTTTCTTTACCTGCGCGGCAGCGGGTGGCATCCAGTGTCAAATGACGGCAAGCGGCGGGTTGAACACGACAACTTGCATCTATGCCGGTTATATTATCGATAGCGATGGCAACGGCATCAAAGGCAACACGCAAGCCACATCGCTGGGAAGTGTGGTTGCAAGCTCAACACTGACTGGAACCGCAGGAATAGTAAAAATCGAGGGCACAATAATTCCCGGTACTAGCGCCGGAACCCTAAGCGTTCAGTTTGCCAAGAATACTGCCACCGGGGTTGATACCGTTGTGCTTAAAGGCAGCAAAATGTCGATCAAGCGCATGCCGATGTCGCCACAATAGGTGAGCCATGAAAACTGTCGTGCTTTGCTATGGTCTATTGATACATCAGCCGGTTGATTATCTTGCTAGCTGGCTAACATCTCATCATGTTCGCGTAGCAATAGAGCGGCCAATACCCGGTGCGCTGTATGTCGGCCATAGCATAGGGGCCGGAACTTGCGCTGCTATGGCGGCCGCAAACCACGGCACGTTCATTGCCCTTGATCCGGTACCGCCCATGGCGGGCAGCACAGTCATTTCGGCGGCGGCTTTGGGTAGAGATCATCTTAGCGTTGTCAACGATCCGCGCAGTCACGCTATGATCCTACGGATGGCCCGGTGATATTCCTGCTGGCACTTCATCTGGTCACGTTCGCTGGGCCAAATGGCGGACCAGTAGTGACTATCAATAGTGAAGATGTTGTATCTTTGGCGACGCCACATGGAACGAGGTTTGATGCGAGGGTGAAGTGCATCATTAACATGATCGATGGCAAGCACATCGCTGTTGGCATCAGTTGTGACGAAGTCAGGGAAAGACTGCAAAAATGACCCCCGGCCCGGTAGAGGAAGGCGCGAAGGTTGCGACTGGCGTCATCGAGGGCTTAAAATCCCAGCCTATTGCGCTGGCGCTGATCGTGATGAACGTTATCTTCGTCGGCGCAATCACCTATGCCTCGCACGAACTCAACATTCGCACTACCGCGCGCTATGCAGCGCAGGATGAGTTGATCCATAAGCTGATCGACCAATGCAATACCAAGAAAACGTTCTTCCTCGCTCCAACCCTGAAGGGACCAGTCGATGAAGATAGCCATCAGTAGTGGACCGTCATCTGGTCCGATGTCGCCAACGCGGCCATATAGGCACGATCTTGAAAAAAGGTTCGATGGGTTAATGAAGGCTTTGAACTGGTGGCGTAACGAAGATCATGAAGATGCCCTGTCGCTTTGCCGAAGCGATGTGATTGAGATTATAGAGGGCGTCAAAGAATTGAGGAGGTGCGCACATGAAGATAGCCATCAGTAGTGGCCACGGGAAATACGTCAGGGGAGCGGTGGGGCCACAGGGCTGGGGATTGGACGAGGTAAACGAAGCCCGCCGGGTTGTCCCCAAGGTGGCGGAGTTCCTGCGGGCGAACGGTAATACCGTTCACACCTTCAACGACGACAGTTCGACCACCCAGCAGCAGAACCTCAATACCATCGTCAACTGGCATAACAAGCAGGACCGGGAGTTAGATATTTCGGTCCACTTCAATGCCTATGTCCCGACTGAACTGGGGCGTGGCGACGAGACCTTGTATGTCACTCAGCAGGCGCTGGCGAGCAAGATTACCAATGCCATTTGCTCCGTAAGCGGACTGATAAACCGGGGTGCCAAGAAGCGCTCAGACTTGTACTTCCTGAACGGCACTAACAAGCCCGCTGTGCTTCTGGAAATATGCTTCGTAGACGCCGCGGCCGATGTTGAAGCTTATACCCAGCACTTCGACGGTATATGCGAAGCTATCGCCAACACTGTAGCGCCATCGGCAGAGGAGGCGCCGGTTGCGGAAGATGTCCTCAACGTATCCGGTAAGGTCTCATGGTTCGGCGGCCCGGATGATACCGGGGTTACGCCATCAGAAGGGCTGGCGTTCATTTATAAATACGAGACGGCTCCGGAACTCTTCCTCCCGCATCAGCCTAAAGGCACAACCGGCTTGGCCCGGCGGTTGGACCCCAACAAGCATTATCTGGCGCTGCGCTGGGATTACTCGCAGTTTCCTAAAACACGGTTGGCGGGCAAGGAAGTGGCGAGGATTTATGCTCCCAAGACAGGCCGTTCGGTAACTGCTCGACCGGCAGATTGGGGTCCTCACGTCAGCACTCAGAGGGTATGTGATACCAGTCCTGCCGTACTACGCGAATTAGCCATAGACACTGACGACCTCGTACAAGTGATTTATCCCGTAGCCCCGGGAGAAGAGGTCGCCTGAAAATATTTGGCTTATAACCTATCGTATAGCTTGGAACCGGACGGCAACCGCGTTACTGATGGTGCTTGCCGGAAGCAATTGATCCCATCCCCCGACAAACCCACGATTGCTTTCGGTTCGCGGCCGCCGTCCGGTCACTTCAAGCCCCCCAGCCCCCGTAGACTGGGCGGCGGCTTAATCCTCAAGTTGCATTGCGGCAAAAAGACAGCCGCCCCGGAGGGCGGCTGAGTTGGCTAGGCAATCGGGGGAACCGGGGCTTCCGGTTCCCACACCTCGACGCTCGTTCCTTGCGGGCGGAGCGCCTTGGGCATCTTCTTCGGCTTGGTTAGATCGACCGGCTTGGGCGGCTTGGGCAGCTTGAGTGCTACAGCCTTGGGCTTCCGGAGCGCTTCCTTCTCCTTCTGTAGCCGGGCTGCGATCCGCCGCTTCGCCAGCTTGTACCGGTAGAGAGCATTGACTGTCCGGAACAGTCTGGCCTCAAGCGTCTCGATCATCGTGTCGATATTCTTTGTGCGCCGTTTTGCCATGACGCACCTTCCTCTGCACGTTGCGTGCTGATTAAGTTGTCAAACAACCGGGGGTGACCCCGACCGGCTGGTTCATTCCAACCGATGACATAGTCTAACATGAGGGGTCCGTGGTTTTTGTAGTTTCGGCAACTACAGTCACACCACATAAGGACTTGTTGGCTGTTTTGGCCGACTTGACTTCAGGCGTAACGGGCCTAACCTGAACGTGAGCAAACAAAGTTTCTGACAGAAGTGCCCGGTTTATCGAAACAACTTTCACACAAATTTATTTTAATCCGATGTTTTGGATCGCCGTCGCCTGCATTGTGCTCTGGGCCTTGCTGATGGCGAATTACTGACCAACCCGCTTATTCCAAGTTGTGAATGGCGTCCGATCCGCATCAAGCAGTAGCGGCCAATGCATAATGCTGTCCGGATTGAGCCACGGCTGCGGCCAGACCAGCACATGGTAGTCGTCCAGCATGCTGCGATCATGCACCAGCACTGGGTAGTAGAACTCCGCCACCGGAGCGTGGGCGGCTGGTCGCTCTAGCTCCGATGGCGGTGACGCTGCCACGTTGCTGGGAACAGGAGGCGGCGTCATCTTGAGGTGTGGGCGCGGGTCGTAGTGCTCCGCGCCCTTTGCGTGATTGTCCCAACAGCGGCCGTCAGGACCCTGATGCCAGTACATGTGGGTCGATGGCCACTTCGACCGTGCTTCCTGCATTGTCAGACACGGTGTCGCCATTGCGCTTGGGATGTTTGCCGTTACGCTTGCGCAAGCGGCTAAAGTCAAAGCGACCAAGACGTGACGCGCGGTCTTCATGGTGATCTCTCTCGTCTGCCAGTATCGCCTCCAGATCGGCGCGATCTTGAATGGCGTCGTGATAGGCTCTCTCAATCAACGCATAGCGGTCTCGTTCTGCGTCTAACAGCTTTTGCAGATCGCCGTTTCGTGTGATCTGAATTTCTAGCGCTATCTTGGCCTGCTCTAGCAGTTGACGGTGCTGTTCCCGTTCCGCTTCCACGCGGTCGTAGTAGGTGGCTGCGCGGATAGCGGCCTGCTTGTCCGGGTCTTGCACCACCGTGGGCACTGGCGGTGCCTCATACGGCATCATGGCTTCCGGTATTTGTCCAAGTTCACTCATTTCCCATCCTCCTTTGCTTCACCGAAAAATTGCCAACAACGCAAACAACGCCATTGCACCAAAGATAAAGATGACACCGCTTATGAAATGGTCGAACTCTGTCATCGGCGTTCTACCGTTCCATCCATGCGCTTGCGCAAGCCGCTGCGCTTGGTCCCCGGCAGTGGCCGCCCCTTGGGCTTGCGCGCCTTGATGCGCTTGTCCTGTATCCGCTTGGACTTGGCGATGCCTCTCATATCTCGCTTGGTCTTCGTCTTATGGCATACCCAACACAATAGCTGGCAGTTCTCCAGTTCTGCGCGGTCATCAGCGCCGAAGAAATCGGGATCGATGTGGTCGTAATGGAAATTGCCGTGGTCCAGTGGCGCATTGCACCTAACCATTTTCCAGAAGCCGCCTTCGCTTAGGGAAGTGGACATCACCCTGCCTTCGCAGCAACCATTCGCCCGCTCCCATGCGGCGCGGCGTGTTGCTGCGGAGAACTCCCGGCGCGGTGTCATGCAAACCTCGCAAAATCGCCATGCAGTCTCATCTAAGTCACCATCTCTTCGATTTCGGCCCGAAGGTCCGCTTCTTTGATATGTGGGAGAAGATCGCTGCACACGATATAAACAATCCTGTTGATAAGCCGATGCAGAACATCGCCACGTTGTCGAGAAAGCGATCTAGGAACAACAATGGTGCGCTCATTCTCCACCCCCCAGCGCGCGAACCGTGCGCGTATCTTTAAGTCATCCATGGCGTCCTCTTTACTTTCATAGACGCCACCCTCTGCTAGTTTCGACGCGATGGCCCACAGATATCTTATCTGTTTAAGGTTACGCGGCACGGTGATTTCGGCCCAGACCATATCATCCGGTAACTGCTTGATCTCCTCGTCCGATACCTGATCGATGCCGAAGATGCCGACCTCGCCCGCGAACTTGGCCTTTCGTTTTGCGCAAGCGAACTCGATCATTTCCCTAGCTCTGCTGCGCGTTCCTTAAACAAGTTGTCCCAGTCTTCGATATCCGGGGGGAAACAGGGTTCCCATAACTTCTGCTGGGCAGCGAAGAAGTCGTTCAACCCTGCCGCCGTGTCGAAGCGCGACATCTGATCGATCAGCCAAACCCGGTAAGCGTCAGGATCGTCTTCCGGCTTGGGCTGCGGCGGCGTCTCTGGTTTAGAACGCGCCTTTTCGGCCGCTTTCATCAGATTTTGGTAAGACCTCGGCTTTTCCTGCTCCATGCGGTCAAGCATGGCAAGTTGCTCTGGTGTCAGGTCCGCGCCTGTCCGATAGGCTTCAAGCACTTTCTCCCCGAAGGCTTTCCAATCAACCTTGGACGCCGCGATGTCGTCCGCTATTTGTTCCGGCTTGCTGTATTCCTGTTCTTGCGAGGCGATATCGACTAGCGCTTCTGCTGCCTTACTGGGCGGCTCGATTGCGGGCGCAGGCTCAATTATCTCTTCCGTAGGCCCGGCCTGCTGCATCTCGTCGTGGGTATAGACACCAGACAAGTCCTGCGGGAACGCTTTTCTTAGGGCTAGCGCTTCTGCGCACTTGGCGACCATCACGTCACCCATCTTTGCCCACATGGCGATTGGGCGGTTATCCTTCTTCTGGGCGTAGGCGTCGAAGCGGGCTACGCCCCAGCACGTCTCTTTGAAATCGCTACGGAGAACGCCAATACGGGCAGCGGCGGGCGGTTCGGCGTTCACCCAGACGTCCTGCCAGACACCGTCCGGGCCGCACCAGAACGGACCTACCTGACCGGCGTATTTGCCGTGCCGTTCGGCGACTACTCTAAATCCGTCAATTGCAGTCTGGATGGTGCGAACATCCGCCCACGAACCATCTTCGCGGCGCTCCCGGCGCTTGATCGAGTAGATTTGTCGGGCGAGCGGATCAAGGCCGGTTTTATTGGCTTGGTAGAGGAATAGCTTGAACTCGTTGTCGGACGCGCCTTTGCAGACGGTTTCCTTGATGAGTTGGATTTCCTCTGTGGTCCACGAAGCGGTGATTGAGACATCGGTTTTCTTAACAACAAGCTTGTTCATTTTGCTTCTCTCACGTCGCCTGTCTTAGGGATAGCGCGCCTGCGCGGTTGCGGGTGACAGTGATGCCGTGGCCAAAGCACAGCTTGGCGTCAGGCGGGACCATACCCTTGATCTCTCGTTCAGCCTTCTTGGCTATTTCCGCAGCGCCGTAAGCCTGTATCCAGCCATCAGCCAGTATCTTCCATTTCGGGTCTTGGCCCATGTCATATTCTTTGACGGCAAGCACTGGCGGAGGTGGGGCTGCCGGTAGCTCTACCGGAGGTGTCCTGCTGCGGACGCACAGCCAGAACGCTGCCGCCCGCGACCATAGCTCCCGGCCATATTTGCGATCATACGGGATAAACTCGATTATCGGTTCCGCCCCGCCGATGATAACGGAGATCGCGCACTCTTGCGCCTTGCACACCATCATCTGCCAGTGGAGTTGGGGCTGATAGCGCGCGATAACGTCAGTGATGTTATATCGAAGGTTTACACACTTAGCTTCTATTGGGCAGGATCGGGCGTGCAACCAGCCGTCGAGGGTGGCAGCAGTCCAATCGAGACTGCCGACACCAACGACGACCTCCCCCTTTCTGGTTACCGGGCCAAACTTTTTGGCAGCAAACTCTAAGTTTAGCTCTTCGGTAACCTCCCCCAATCGAACCGGCCAATTGTCACTAAAGTCCGGTTCGACGTAGCGCGGATCGCCTGTGTGCATGAGCCACAGATCGTTGATCTTGTACGGATCACCGTTCATCAGGATGTTCGCTTCTGATCCTGTGAAGTGACCCTTGCGCAGTTCACGTTGTTTATCGGTCAGTGCCATTTAATCAAGAACCTCAGAGAGGCTGGTTAGTCCGTACTGCTTCAAATAATCCGCGACGTTAACGGAAAAATCAGCCCTGCGGATAGTTTGGTTAGCGAGTATGTTTTTCATTTCGGCATTGGCTAGCCATTCTTGGTAGGTCGCCTGCAATGACGGCACCCACTGCGCATCGCTGCCTTTCTCGATGGCGATCCACTGTGGTAATCGCGGCAGAATGGCGCGAAGTTCGGGTGGAGCACCGTTGTTCAGAACAGCGCGAAAGCTGTCTTCCGGCAGGGTTTTAATCAACTGCGATTTGGCTTCGCGGGCAATAATGCTCCGCACTGCCATCACTATATCAGCGCGCCCGATACCGAACGCCTGATAACCACCGCGCCGCTCGATCTGGGAGTAAACCATAGTCACGATATTATTCAGGGTAGTGCGGCCTCGATTGGCCGCTTCCCGTCGCAGGGTGCTTGTGACCAGTTGCTGTATTTTACGCGGTGCGTTGGGCATAGCGTTTCTCCCACTGCTCCGACAGCTCAGCGAGCCACCGCGTTGCGTTTTCTAATTCACGTTCGTTGTCGCGGTTCCATAGCTGATGCAAATGCGCCTTGGATAGAAATTGCAGCGGCGTAATTTCGTCTGCCACGTCAGAGAGCGCTTTGACGGCACGGCGAACACCGTAGATCAGCGTGCGTTGTTGTTCTACGGCCTCTGCCTCTTCCTTGGTGTGACCGAAGTAATAATTGCCGTCGCTTGCCAGATGCGGCTTACCGGTATCGCGTGCTTTTTGATTGGCTTCCGCTGGCTTGGGTAAATGTTTCTTGACGACTTCCTTGGCTTCGCGTGGCTTGACTGATCGCCGTTTAGCCAGATCAATAACCTCCGCAATCGCTTCGTCAGGCGTCTGTTCCTGAGCCAATAACTTCATAACCTTGACGCTGAGATTTTCAGCGCCGGGTCTGCCAGACAACCGTTCGTGGCAGCGGATCATCCTTGAAGCGTAGTCAGCGCTGAGATTGACTTCGGCCTTAAGCCACTGTGACCACCCCGGTAGATGGTCGCCCCTTCGCCTAATCGGTTTCGCGGCCGATCTTTCGGCAAAAACTAGGCGAGCGCGTGCCAGCGCGGCTCCGATCTTGAGAGCGTTATTGACCCACTCTTTCATCAGGCCGCGAATTTCCTTCGCTGCCTTGGTGAGATCAGCGTTATCGATTGTCGGCATCGGAGTTCCCCTTTTGGCAGTTGTCCAGACGGCGGGCCGCGTTTCATCAGTTCACCAGTTCGTCCCAATGTTCGAAGACGTAGGCGGTGGCGTTTAGTTTGGCGTCTTCCTCACTCATGCCTTCGGACAGCAAGTTGTGATAAGCGCGCAAAACTAGGACGCGATCCTTCGCGCTCGTAAGGTCCAACGTCTCTGGCTTCTTCCGGTGCTTCCGAAACCTGTAGCTCATAGTAAGCCTCCATAATCTTACGCGGGTTGATAGCCTTTAGCGGTCCTATGCTCTGGCTTTCGCCGGGGTATCGCCACCGCTGTAGCAGGCTACCTTTGTGTTGTGTCTACCGATGCCCGCGTTCACCGGCCGAGATTAGGCGACCCCTAAGCGTCAACCTGCATCAACTTGCGCAACCCCTCTAAAAGCGGACGAACCGCGTTCTGAGCGATATCCACGCCGCTGTAGCCGATAGTGCCGATTTCTGCCTTGGATGCCGGGACTGCTGCTGCTTTGCGTGCCATATTAAACCCCTTTGGTTTGTTGTTGCGTGATTGACGTTGTTAGTGTAGCGTGTCTAACTACACTGTCAAGAGGGTTGTGCGATGATGTGCAGGCACAAAGTTATCGCCTACCACGGCAACAACAAAGCCACGTTTGAGTGTCCTAACGGACACCGACGGCGGATGGCTGTAATCCCGTTGAGGCATCGCAAGCAGCGTCCACCAACTGAAACGGCGGTCCAGTTGATCCTTCATTGGTGGCAGAGCACCGGGTGCTCTATGGATTGTCCCAAATGCAAGTAAATGAGAAAGTCTTACTGATGCGCGGCGACTTATGGACTGATGAGAACAAGAAAGTGGTGCGCGACTATTGGATGCAGGGCTATTCGGCGCTCTGGATTGGGAACAAGCTGGGCAAGTCCCGGCGTTCTATCATGGGCCTTGTCTGGCGATTGGGGCTGATGCGGGTACCGCGTCCCAAGAACCCTGCCCCGATGACCCATGGCGAGAACCGGGGTACGGTGGGGCGGAAGTCAATTAAGGCAATCTTGGGCCAGAAGCGATCCGATGGGAACCCGGTGACGGTCAAGGACATCCCGATGCCGGAACCTTCCGTAGCTGCCAAGACTAGCTACCGGGAGGGGGGCAAGGTCACCATCCTCGATCTGGGGCCGGGGATGTGCAAATGGCCGATTGGCGACCCCCAGACTGCCGACTTCGGCTACTGTGGTGCCCCCTGTTCGGATGATCTCTCCCCGTATTGCGTTATCCACAAGAAAGTTGCCTACCACGGTTTGCGCTATCCCAGCGGCAGAGGCTTCGTCATCAAGAGGGCGGTGTGATGGAATACCGGGTTATTATTAAGCCCTCCCGCAAGGGCGTCTTCGATTACAAGGTGGCGGGAAGCCCCGTACAGGGGCGTTCCCAGCGCCCGCTGTTTGCTGCCTGCCGTCAATTAAAACAAATAGGCGCAAGCCCCTATGCCCTTGCTGCCCTATTCCATGAGGGGTCGGCGGTGTGGGCTGTCCGCTGCACGGTAGGCAAGGGGGCAGAGCTAGCGGATGAGTGATACGGTATTAGACCTGACCCTGCCCCCGTCAGTGAACACGACGCGGCGGGTCGATTACTGGGGGCATCAGAAAGCTGAAAACTGGCGTAAGGACAACGACAAGCGCCTGATGGTTAATCGACAAAATAAATACGAAACCATTGTTGGGGCCTACGAGATTACAATCCATATCCGTCGCACCACTATGAGAAAAGACCCGGACAACATACTGAAGTGCCTGCTGGATTATTGCGTATCCCGTGGGGCAGTTTCCGACGACGGGCCGCAGCACATCGAGAGCATCCACGTCTTATGGGCGGACGACCTACCGGAGCAATGCCGCGTCACCATCCGACCACTTTCCACTTGACGGAATTACGTCAGGAGGATTACAAAAAGATTGCGGCGATCTGACCGGGTGGGGCAGACCGCCGCGAAACTCGATGCTAGCTTGCAGGCACATCGAGGCTGAATTGGCAGAACTCTTATCCTAACTGCCGGTTCCAATCAAGCCCTGCAAGACGAAAACCGCCACTGCCAGAGCGCTCTGGTGCGGTGGCATACCCCGGAGCAGAGGTAACCCCTCTCTTCCGGGGCTGGTCCCTGCTGTGCGTAAGATTAGTGCTCTTACTTACCAAGAGGCTTGCTCCTCTTACTTCGCTAAACCTCTGAGCCACAATAAAGAAAGAGGCTTGGCGAGGAAGAGAGGATACCAAGCCGGTAACTCAGACTAGAGGTTCCTGCACATGCCTAACGAGATTGTTCTGGTGAATTACGACGCTGCCTGTCGGGCATTGGAGATCGCTAGATCGATTGATGAAGTGGAAAAAATACGTGATGCGGCATTTGTACTCAAAGCCTATGCCAAGCAGGCTAAAAACAAGAATTTAGAGGCAAACGCCTTCGAAATACGGGTCCGGGCGGAACGGAAGGTTGGGGAGATGATGGCGAACGGTCGTGGTGACCGCGCCCCGGAAGGACGCCCAAACGGGCACCGGCAAAACCCGTTACCTACGCTTCGGGATAACGGGATCGATAAGGGATTGGCGCATCGCGCTCGTAAGCTCGCCAAACTAACAGACAAAGAGTTCAAGCTGTTTGTGATCGATGGTCGAGCCAATGTTGAGCACGCTGTCGAGCGCAGCGCATTTATGAAACCGCGCCGCAGCCCGGAGTACAAAGGCATCATCTGTCCAAAATGCGGTTATGAGGTTCGCCGTGGATGAGGAACAACGGTTTCGCGAAGCTGTCGTTAAACAGTGGGCGGCTGTATTTCGTGTTGCTCAATATCTTCATAGCAAAGGGAATTGTTTAGTTCAGGTTAACCCACTCCGGATCAGACCAAGTTTCGAGCAGCGTAATGGTTATGGTGATGATGCTGATATTCTACTGCAAATGGTAGATAGTGTTCGTTGGTGGAAGATCGAAGTTAAGTGGAAACAGTTAGAGTTTATCGATCAATATCCGTTCCCCACGGTATTTTTAGATCGCATTGATAAATCAGACGCGGCTGAACCTGACGGTTATTACATCGTGAACCAAGCCATGAGCCATGCCGTGCAAGTTATGGCTAGAACTCGTCCGTCGTGGACGACTGTAACCACCATGGACACAAAAAAAGGTTACGAGTTTTCTTGCTACCAATGTCCAGTCGCGCTGACAAAAATTGTGGTGCTGTGATGTCGCGCAAGCTCTCGCACAACGGGCTGATTGAATTGAAGGTGAAGAACGGCGATCCGCGCGAAACTTATGCAGGTCTGTTATGGATAGCACAGCACAAGGGCTACAAGTGGGGCTGGGTCTGTCACAAGTTCAGGGCGATCTTCGGCAAGTGGCCGCGCCCTCAATCGAAGGTCGATCCAGTGGAGCCTAAGTTAGAGCTACGGGAGTGGCTGGGGATCATCAACAGCCGCTATCGCGCCCAAAAGAAGCGCGAAGAAGAGAGGGTGCAAGCGCTGAAGGAAGCTGGTATGCTGCCATCGTTTATGACGCCGGAAGATTGGGATGTCCGGTTATAGCCTGTGGCGCTCCATGGAAGGCAAAGAGAAAGTCTCTAAGGCGTCCGTCAACTATCGTAGGGCCGATGGTCCGCGCCGCTGTGGTAATTGCGATATGTACTATCCCGCCAGCCCCCTGATCGGTAGTTGCGAGCTAGTGCGTGGGGTAATCGACAGTCAGGATCGATGCGCAGAATGGGTGCAGATCGGCGCTGCGCGCAAAAGCCGAACCGAAGGTTACGAAGAACAGAACAAGCCGAAATCACCCGGCGGCTAGCGATTGCGGTCAGAAATAACGGCTAGCTGTGTTGCGACGCATAGCACCAGATAAGCAATGACAATCAGTAGAAAGATTTCCATGTCATGTAGTATATCAAACTACGCCTGGAAAGGCAAATAGCGTTAGGTTTTACGTTTGGGTTAGGTTTTTCGTTTAGATTTTATGTTTGCATTAGGTTTTACGTTAGAAATTACGTTTGGGTTAGAAATCTCGTTTAGTTTATGGCGCGGGATTTGCCGCCGTCCATTGCGCGCCCCGCGCGCCATCAGGCGAGGCGGACGCGGGGCAGGGCGGCTTGCGCCGTCCTGTCCCGTAGCGGATCAATCCAATCCCCAAAGCTTGCGCGCGGCTTTGATCTCGGCGGCGCGTTCCTTGTCGCGGTTGTCTTGGTAGGCGTGGAATGCCGTGTTAGTCGGTTCCCCGTTTATGCGGCAGTCACAGCCCTCGCCCGCGCGTACCAAGGTAAGCGCCGCCGCGTTAAGGTGCGGCGGGCCTAGCCGGGTAAGGGCGCAGCTACTCTCCGCGCCCTCCCAGCGCAGTGACGGGCAAGGGCCACGGTCGCGCCCGTGAACGGCGCGGCCGATCTCGCATAGGGTTACGAGGCAACAGACCCCGCAACGGTTGCAAGCCGCCCCGTGAGGCGGCTTGCGTTGCGCGATGTCGCGCGGGATTAGCGCGGCCGGTTTCATGGCGTTTCCGCCACTTGCGAAAGTTGCCCCAAGGTGTCGCGGTAAAGCAGGCGCGCGCCCGGAAACCGTTTCCGCATATCGCGCGCAACTGTCATCAGATACGCTTGCGGCGACCACGGCAACGGCAACTCTACATCTTCCGGCATGCCATCAATGCCGTATAGCCAAGCGCCCCAATAGTCGCGGCGCTTTTCCAAGATGATCTTTTTCATGGCGCACCGATCCCGACAGCGAAAGCAATGCAAAGGCACATTGCTAGCGCGTCAATCAAAGGCTGATAGTCCATAGCAACCTCTTTCAATCGTGCCGCATGATTGCGTCACGGTCACAAAGTGACAAACGCCGCGCGTCGAAACGCGCGGCAATAAGTTAAGCGCCAATGCAATCGGAGAGCATTGTCTCGCCGATGTGATCTTTGAACGCTTTCAAAACTTTTTGATAGGTTACGCCTGTTTCATCTAAGTCGCGCCAATGTGTGCGACCGTCGGAAGCTACGCGCCAGTAGTCTTTTGGCGGCGTGCTAACGGCGGGACCGTACACGGTCGCCGCTTTGTAGAGCGCGGGATAATGACGCCGGGTTATTTTATAGGACTTGCCATTAAAAGTTATTTGCCACTCGTTTGCCGTTGTTCCTATTCGCATAGCAAAACCCCTTTCGGTTGCGTGCTGTCGGTTGACAACACTATGACGGGGCGCATGCGCCCCGCTTAGTGCAGTCAATTTTCTACTTTCCGATAACGGTAGGTCAGGACAACAGCCGCAAGTCGCGCGGCGATTTGGCGCTTTGCTTCCAATGGTTGGTTGGTTTCCTCCCATTGCCAAAGCGCGTTTAATGCCCGTGGTGCCATGACACTCCCCCGTCATGTGAGTGAACGCCCTGCGCTAGCGCCTTGGTGTTGACTGGCCTACCCGCCATTGCCTCGGCGCGTGCGATCTCAGCTTGCACCAGTGCATTGCCTTGCGTCTTGATACGCCGATACGCGCACGCGTCAGTGATGCCGTCGCGATCCGTTTCACTCCAGCCCGCGAACGTGATCGCTCCCGTGGTCTTATCGACAACGGGGCGCACTTGTCGCTTAAGCAGTTTTAGCGCTAGCGCGTCCACTGCTTTTCGTACTTCCGCCGCGCGTTCCTGAATTGTCTGGCGCGGTTTTAATCTGGTATTGCATGGCATGGTAAACCCCTTTCCTGTTGCGTTACCGTCACGTTGCAAAGTGACAAATGCGGCGGAGCAAACGTCCCGCCGCAATAGTTTACAGATCAATGCCTCGATCAATCGCGGCTTGCACGTCTTCTAGTTTCATTGTTTCGGCTAAGTCGCGGCCGACTTGCACGGCGTCAAAGTCAACGCCCCGGCCTTCCGCCTCCGGCGCGGCGACTGGCGCTTGCACGTCGTCGCCAATTTCCAGAAACGCGGTGCGACTTTCTTCGAGTTGTTTGAACACGGTCGCATCAATTTCAACGGCCGCAGTTTCGCCCGCCTTGGTAATGGCGCGCGCCTGTTTGCGCACGGCATCAATCGAAGCTTGCAAGCGTTCCTGCGCTTCCGGCGTCAAAGATTTGCCGACCGACTGCGCAGTGTTTGCAGCTTTGCGGATTGCATCCGGGTCAAGGTTTTTGACGCCTTGCGCCATTGCATCCAACAAGTCGCGGACTTCGCTGTTAATAAGTTGCATCCAACGCAAGTCGTCGGGCGCAACTTCCGTCATAGCCGGGTAAACGCTAATCCGCGTTACGTTTGCCTTAGCGTTAAAATCGCGCGCTAATGCCTCCGCCTCCGCGATAGCCTTTTCCAGATTGTCGCGATTTGCCACGGGGCAAATCAGGAAGTTGCCCACGGTGCAACAGCCAGTGATAAGCGAGCGGCACCGGCTCCGGGTTTTTACCGCAAGCTCATGTTCCGCTTTGTCTAGCGTGATGCGGCGAGTATTCCACTCCGCTTCGCTAGTCTGTCCGTTCTCTAGCAAATGTTCGGCTTCCACATTTGTTTTGAAGTAGCGAACATTGCCACTGATCGAAGTTTTTAGCGTGACCAGCGTTCCGGGTCGAATTGTAGAAACGCGCATGTTAAACCCCTTTCGGTTTAAGTCAGCTTGCACCATTGCAAATTGACAAACACCGCGCCCGACTTAGAGCGCGGCAAAGTTATTTGTTAAATTTCAACGCCGCTTAATTGCTGCGCTGTTACTTGCTCGGCCGCTGTTGCTAGCCGCGCCTTGCCGATTGCCCATTGCCGCAAGCCTGCGATTTTGTCACTTGCAGTTTTTGCGAGCGGGACGGTTTGTTCCGCAGCCGCCAGCAAGTCAGCTGTGGTGATCGCGCGCGCGTTGTCGGCGTATGCGGCATACATTGCCGTCGGGATAAGCTCCGCAACTTCGCTGCCCGTAAAGCCGTATTGCGCGGCATCACGAAAGCACGCGCTAGCAACGCGGTCCAAATCAAGACCGTCTGCCGCGCGCCCGTTAGTGCGCAGTGAAGCTTGCAAGATTGACTTACGCTCTGAGACTGTCGGCAGGTCCACGAAAAACACTTCGTCAAACCGGCCCTTGCGCATTAGTTCTGGAGGCAGTTTCGACACGTCGTTAGCAGTGGCGATCACGAACGCTTCGCCTTGCCGCTCTTGCATCCAAGTCAGCACTGAACCAAGTGCGTCGGTTGATACGCCACCATCCGCACTCCCGTCTGTCGCGCCCGCAAGCGCTTTTTCCACTTCGTCTAACCAAACGACGCAACGGCCGATGGCTTCGATAACGCGGAACGCTTTGCGAATGTTCTGTTCGCTCTCGCCGACAAACTTGCTTTTGAGCGCGCCCAGATCAAGCCGGATAAGCGGGATACCTAACGCCGTCGCGATTGCTTTCGCCGTTAGGGATTTGCCGCAACCCGGAACGCCGACAAGCATGCAGCCTTTACGCGGTTTCAAACCGTATCGGCGCGCCTTTTCGGACCATGCATCAGCAATGGTCAACAACCACGCCTTTAGGTTTTCCAAACCGCCTACGCTGTCGAGACCGCCTGCAATTGGGTCGTACCATTCCATTATTCGTTCTTTACTAATGACGCGCTTTTTCTCGCTCGCCACTAGCAACGCATCAATGGTCCGACACTTCACCAGCGATGTGGAATAGGCGTTTTGCGTGTCCGCCTCGGACAAACCTAACGCCGCGTCAACAGCGGCATCACGTTTGCCGTTTGTCAGGTTCGCAAGTTCAGGAAGCTTGTTGACGTTGGTCGCAATCGCCGCGTCGAGGATCGCGGCAATTTCGATTTTGTCCGGCAACGGCCAATCAATAACCGTTGCATGGTCACTTAACTCGTCTGGCACTTTGCCAGACGGCGAGATCACAACGATAGCCTGCGCAGTGTTTTGCGCCATGCGCGGCCGTGCCAGTGCGATATTTCGCACCGCCCGGAGCACGCTAGCGCCCGGCATGCCTTCGAGCCACACGGGCAGATCACGCATGATCCACACGTTACGGTCGCTGTCGCCGTCACGCATTGTCTGCCGCGACTTGTTCAAGATGACGCCTAGCATTTCGCTAGGGTCATTTGATTGCGTGAGTTGCAACGGCTTGCCGCTCAACTCGCATGGTCCCTGCGCAATATCCCACGTGCGGCACTGATACGCCGCAGCGTTTGCCGCTTGCGCGATGTAACGCTCGGCGCGGCTTTCCTCTTTAGTCACGACCCAAAGCAAGGCAATGCGCGCTTGCAACGCCGCTTTGATGTCGGCCATGACGCGTTGTGACTTAGTGGTAAGTGCGACTTGCGCCGATACGTTCACAGCGTCGGCTGTGGTGTTTGTTAGATCAGACATGATTAACCTACCTTGTAAGCAGTGCAGGTCCGCTGCACGCGGGTCAAATTGACAAACGCCCCGCGACTTAGCGAGGCTGTAAATAAAAATGATTTACTGTTTGGGAATTGGATATTGCCGTCGCCCGCCTTTGACTTTCAAAGCGGCTTACTGGGCCGGTTACAGGCACATGTGAGGCGCGGCGCGGGCTGTTACCCTTATCGCCTGACCCTGCGGTGCGCTGGATCGGTGGAACCCTAGTCCCTTGGGCGT
>Ga0126373_10000125_pt1 | contig 54100 bp, 40 predicted proteins | sample PanSoiMetPlot_11_FD_92545 | JGI IMG/M metagenome (GOLD analysis project Ga0126373, IMG submission 92545) | Tropical forest soil microbial communities from Panama - MetaG Plot_11 | ecosystem: Environmental > Terrestrial > Soil > Tropical forest > Bulk soil | place: Panama | collected 2016-02-17 | reverse complement strand
TGGACACGGACGGCGCTCACAAGCGGCGACTAACTTCCGATTCGAAGTTTCGTGACGAACGGCCGGTATGGTCAGCCGATAGCAAGTCGCGGTCGTTCGTATGGCTGGATTACAACGATCAGGCGAGCGATTGGATGATTGATTCTAACGGCGGAGAACCTTAGCAGGTCACTGGTCCATGGACTCTGCATGATGATGGATGGTTTGGCTACTACGGCCTTGTGGACTGGAAAGATCAGGTTGCCATTAGCCGCTAGGCACACTTCGCTGGTGCGAGGAACTTTCGCGGGCATTTTTTGACCCGCGTGCTAGCATGGTTGGTTGTCAGGCTCCGGGCTTCGTGCAACGGCCGGCTGTGAACCCCGCCAGGTCCGGAAGGAAGCAACGGTAACGGTTTAGTCCGTGTGCCGCGGATCACCCGGGGTCTGGCATTTTCTCCGCCCAAGCCCACATGTATCAGGTTATTGCCAGAAAGTACCGGCCCCAGACGTTTGGGGAACTCATCGGGCAGGAGCACGTCCGGACCACGCTCGAAAACGCGATCTCACAGCGGCGGATAGCGCACGGGTACATTTTTTCGGGTCAGCGCGGGACGGGGAAGACGACCGTTGCGCGGATCATGGCGCGATGTCTGAATTGCATTCAAGGGCCGACCACCACGCCCTGCGGAGTTTGCGCGAGCTGCCAGGAGATCACCCGGGGCAATGCGCTGGATGTGATCGAGATCGACGCGGCGTCGAATCGCGGGATCAATGAAATGCGCGAGCTGCGCGAGAATGTGCGCTTTCGCCCGGCGCGCGATCGGTACAAGGTTTTCATCATCGACGAAGCGCACCAGATCACGAACGAAGCTTTCAACGCGCTGTTGAAGACGCTCGAAGAGCCGCCCGAGTGGGTGGTCTTTATCTTATGCACGACGGAGTCGCATAAGATTCCGACCACGATTGCATCGCGGTGCCAGCAGTTCAGTTTTCGATCGGTCGATTTCGAAGAAGTGCTGAAGCGCATGCAGGAGATCTGCGCCAAGGAAGGGATCGAGGCGGACACGGAGGCGCTCAGCGTGCTGGCGCAGGTGGGCGAGGGCAGCGTGCGCGATTCGTTGTCGGCACTCGATCAGGCGATCGCGTGTTGCGGAACGAAGATCGATGCGGCGGAAGTCCGCGGGCTGTTGGGGATGTTCTCGCTCGATTCTCTGGACGAGGTGACGCAAGCTTTGTCGGCGCAGGATTCCAAGCGCATGCTCGATCTGGTGCTGGAGCTCGATCGCAACGGGCGTAATTTGCAGCACTTTTGCCGCGAACTGGCGCGTTATTTCCGAAATCTACTGGTGGTGAAGGTGGCGGGCGCGAACACGCGGTTGATTGCGGCGACTCCGCGCGAGCAGGAGAAACTGGCCGCGATCGCTGCTGGGTTTTCCGAAGAAGATCTGACGCGCTATCTGCAGCTCACTTTGGATTTGTTCAAGGACCTACAGACGTCGCTGCAGCCGCGTCTGCACATGGAGATCGGGCTGGTGCGATTGGTGCAGGCGGGCAGGCTGGCGACGATCGAAGAAGCATTGGCGTCACTTGGACCGGGCGGCGGATCGACTCCGGTGAAGATTCCGCCTGCGAAGAAGTCCGCGCCGCCCGAAAAACCGGTTACCCGCGCGAGCGGTCCGGCAGCGGCGCCGCCACCGAGTCCGTTTCGTGCGGCACAGGCAGGTGCGCAGAATATCGATCCATCGCCGGCACAACCCGCACAGGCAGAGACGTCATCGGTTCAGAATTCGTCCGGCTCGTGGCGCGACCGGCTGCACGCGGCGTTGGTCGAGCTTGGCATGCAATTCACCGCCGATGCGGTGGAGCACTCCGAGGTGACCGAGGCCCGCGGCGAACTGCATTTCGTCGCGCCCGAGGAGTTCGCGGTCTCGCTCAACGAAAAAGATATCCTGAAGGCAGTGCAAAAAGTGACGGGACGCGCGATGCGGATCAAGGTCCAGTTGGGAACGCCCGCCGTGAGTCCCGCGCCTAAGTTAGAGCAGCCGCAGGACGACGCTTCCGAGCGTGCGCTTTCGCATCCCGAAGTACGCCGCTTCCAGGAAGTCTTCCCAGACGCGCAGGTGCGTGTGGTGCGAAACCTGAAGGAGTAAGACATGAAACTTCCAGGCAACATGCAGGCCATGATGAAGCAGGCCGAACAGATGCAGAAAAAGCTGCAGGAGGAGATCGCTCTCATTAAGGTCGAGGCGACTGCGGGCGGGGGAATGGTCACGGTCAACATGGACGGAAAGAAGAACGTGACCGGGGTGAAGATTGACCCCGAGGTCGCGGGTGATGTCGAGATGCTTCAGGACATGATGATGGCCGCGTTCAATGAAGCGTCGAAGAAGGTAGACGATCAGACGCAGCAGAAGATGGGTGGGCTGCTAGGCGGACTCGGGCTGCCTCCGGGGATGTTCTAATCGAGCCCTGCTGTTGCTGACCGTCCATGCCTGATTTCGCCGAACCGCTCGCCCGTCTCATCCAGGAATTCAAGCGACTGCCGGGCATCGGGCAGAAGTCCGCGCAGCGGTTGGCGTTTCATGTTCTCCGGCATGGGCGCGAGGAAGCGGCTGCGCTGGCGCAGGCGCTCGTGGATGTCAAAGACAAGCTGGGCATTTGCGCAACTTGCAACAACATTAGCGACGGCGAGCTGTGCAATTTTTGCCGCGATCCGCATCGCGATCATTCAGTGATCTGTGTAGTGGAGGAGCCACACAATATTTTGCCCATCGAGACGACGCGGCAGTTCGGCGGTCTCTACCACGTGTTGCATGGCGCGTTGTCGCCGTTGCGCGGGATCGGTCCGGATCAGCTTCGGATCGCGAACCTGTTGGAGCGCATTCAATCGAACGAAGTGCGGGAGTTGATTCTGGCGACGAATCCGACGGTGGAAGGCGAAGCGACGGCGGTTTATCTTTCGCGGCTGCTGAAACCGCTGGGGGTCAAGGTGACACGTATCGCGATGGGCATTCCGGTGGGAAGCGATCTTGAGTTCGCCGATGAAGTGACGATGGGAAAGTCGCTCGAAAATCGTCGGGAGATGTAGACGGCGCAAGAAGCGAACCCGGAGCGCACAATGAGCAGGTTGTGGCTCCGGGGCAAGTGAGCAACACCCCAAAGGGCTGCCCACTGTCTGGATGATAGTTCATCGGATGGGCGGAAGCAATGCGGCCTAGTACGTCTAGTGACCTCGCGGCGCGAGCGATGGCTTTCGCTGTAACGAACAAAGCTTGCCTATCACTATGCTGGTGAATGGGAAACTCCGCCGCAGCATTTGAGAGGATTTATCGTCAAAGGTCGAAAAGCGCGTATTATCCGGTGATGCTCGCCTTCACATACACCGCGTATCGCGAAGGCACCGTGATCAAAAGAGGCACGGGCGAAACGACGGAAATGAGCAGCTTTGCCGTTCGCGCGAGATTTGCTGAACCGATTCCCGCGGAAGTGACCGACCTCACGCTATCCGTCGTGTGGCCCGCCACGTTGGGTGACGGAACCAATCTTCAGTTCGTGATTGAAGGGCGGCCGTCTTGGGAAGGCGCGAGAATGGAAGTGCGGATCTGGCGGTACGAGTTTCGCACCGCGCCGCGACGCCCGGCGCCGGTGGACAAAAGCGCCACCACAAACGACGCGTTTGCGCTCGCGCAGGCGTCCTGAGAAAGTAATCAGCATCTGCTGGTCGCTCGCTCGTTGGGCGAGCAATGTCTTCCTCACCGCAATCTCCAAAGTTGACAATGCTCGCGTCAGGGTTCCCGGTCGAAGAATGGCATAAAAGCCGTCTCTGGATTCGCTATCTCGGCCACGAGGACGGCAATTCCCATATCGCCTTTGTACAGGCTGTGAGGCAGGTACTCGGTGCGGCGACCCGGCAGCGCGTTCGCGAGCGCGCACGCCTTCTCGGTTAACGTTCGCGCATGTTCCAGCCAGCAGCGATCTCCGGTGTGTTGGTAGAGGTTCAACTGTGCATAGGCCTGTCCCGCGAATCCGCAGCATAGCGCATTGCCGCCGCCCGAGCCTTCTAGCGCATCCATCGCAGCTCGTTCGGCCCAATCGAGATAGCGCGGCTCGCGATAGATCCGATGCGCGAGAGTCCATAGATGAACGTATCCGGCGCTGCCGTTGCACCAGCCCGGCAGCGAAATGGGCGGGGACTGCGACTGCACCGGCCAGCGGGCGCCGCGACGCGTAAGTTGCGCGCAATCGGCAAGTTCGCACAGACGGTGTTCGATTGTCGCGGGTCGGTTTGCGCCGGTCGCATCCAACCAACGCAGGAGTGCGTAAAGCAATCCGGCCCATCCGTGCGCTACGCCGAGGTATGTGATTTGTCCTCTCTCGCTGATCGCCGGCTCGGTCGCGAACAACTCTAGTAAGTCCGCGCTTAGTTCATCTCCGCGCTGACGCAAAACGACGGCGTTTTCGGATGCGATTACCGGAAACAAAAGAGTCAAACCGAGCAGGACGCTGGCGCGGCCCAACGTGAGATCGGGATTCGGGCAGTCTTCGTTGGTGAGATCGAGGTAACGGTTTACGGCGAGGTCGAACTGGTACTGGTCCGCGCGGGAATTTGCGATGAGAGCTTGCACGGCGGCGACGCCGCTCGGCGAATGAAATGGCGACACGCGACCGACTGTTTCCGGAGTGATTTGAATTTCCGGGCTATAGAATGCGTTCTCGCTGTGCTCGATTGCCGCGCGCTCGGCCCAGGCATCGGCGAACGCGAGCAGCCGAGGGTCTTCGTGCGCGCACGCGATGCGATACGCCGCGTAGGCGACTCCCGCTGATCCGTAGGTCAGAGAAGTGGTGGGTGAAGCCGGGCCGTGGTATTCGAGCTTGTGGCGCAGATCGGCTATGATCGCCAGCACGCGGTCCAAGAGCTGCTTTGACTCGACGTTGCGCGAGACTGGCGTTTCGCTGAGCTCTTTGAATAACGACGCAGTTTGCATGTTCGTCAAAGCGTGACGGAAAGCTTGCGCGAATTCGCGCGTTGTTGCAAATCTTCGTACTGGGTTCTTGCTTAGAGCTTGCAGAACAGCCGGTTCCAAAGTCTGTATGGCGCCGGCCCCGCGCCGCGTGAAAGGCACAGGCGGTTCTTCAACGATCTGCCGAAGCAATTCGTGCTTGTCGAAGGAGAAGTCCAAATAGTATTGGCCGCACAGCAACGAGTAGACGAGCGCTCCGAGCGAATACTGTTCACCGGCAGGCGTCGCCGTGGGCGGGTGCATACCGTCACGAACCGACTGCGCGTATTCAGGATCGAAGAAAAACGGGACGCCGGCGCGGGGAGCGCTACCGGAGCCGTAGTCGATAGCGTGTCCGACACCAAAATCGATAATGCGCACTTCACCGCTTTCAGAAACGAGAACGTTGCGTGGATGCACGTCGCCGTGGACGACGCCGCGCTCATGCAGGCTCGTGTAAGCGTCCAGGATTTTAGCGCACAGATCCGCGACGCGATCCCGCGCATTCGATTCTGGGGCCGCCGCCGCAAGTTTCTGTGCCTTCGTCTGGGCATCTTCGCCGTCAAACCACTCGATGACGATGTACACACGACCGTCATCCAGCTCGCCGGTCTCGAGTAGCGCTGGCGCAGAAACTCCACCGGCGCGCTGGAGCAAGCTAGCTTCCTCGCTCAGAAGCCGGCTCATCTTGGCGCCAGCGTTCGGACGGGCGATTTTTACGGCGACGGAGCGGCCCTCGCGCGTGGTCGCCTGATACACTTCTGAATCGATCAAGGCTTGAATCGCCCGAGTTACTGTGTTGCCTGCGATGCGATCGCCAGGCGCGAAGCAAGGCTCGATCTTTTCCGAGTCCTGTCCCGGCTCGACCAGCAGGCGCGCGAGAAGACAGCTTTCGATCAAAGGATAAGCTTCATCGAGCACGTCCGATGGGCGTGCCTTCGCTGCCTTGCTGTAGGCCAGGATCGCATCGACAATCGTCTTCGGACCGCGGAAATGCTCAAGAAGTGCGGCTGCGCTGGCATCGATCACCTTAGAGGGTGTGCGCGAGTGCGGGCGGGTGAGAGCAAAATCGCCGTCGGCGCCCTCAAGTTGCGCGCGAACCGACTCGGGAAGCTCCGTCAAAGGCACAATCTGTACGTCTTCGGGTAGAACAACGGGACCTTGCATTAGTTTTCTTTCTTTCGGATCGGCGTCCATGTGCTGGTGTCGACGCCTTCCAGACTCAGGCGATCCACGGCGAATCTCCACGGCTCGACGCTCCCGGCGGGCGCGTTCCTTGCGGTTAGCAGAGAAACCGCTAAATGATTGACGACCCACAAACGCCAGCTTTGGCGCGCCAGCCAGGCGGGCATGTCGTTTTCCTCCGGCGGATCGATGCCCCAGGAAACCAGAGGGCGCTCGATCTGAGCGGTGAACGGAACGCCTTGCGCGGGGCAACCATCGAGCCGCTCGAGAATCCGCTGAGCCGTGTTTTGTACCTGATCGAATCGCGAAAAATAAGCGATGATCTTGTCCGGCCGCAAAGTGCCCGCGAGATTCCTGCCGACTTTGAACGCCAAGGCACCGCTGGAGTCGACATCCGCGACGAGCGCATCAAAGGCTTCGCCCAGGAACAACGGGTGCGGACTCAGATAGAGCTTATAGGTCTCCGTGCGACGTTCTAAAGAAGTGAGCCTGCGCCGCCAGAAGATCCATCCATCGTTTTCGTGATCGGCGGGCAGCTCTATCCAATGGCTTGCCAGAGACGCCGAGTTCTTTCCGTCGTCATGCACACCCAAACAACGGCGGATTGCAAGTTCGTCCGGAAAGTCTCTCTGCCAGATGATGGTGCTTGGAATCCGTCCATACGCATACAGACGCGCGGCGATGCTGCTCGCGTCGTGAAATGGCAAAGTCTGCGCGTAGAGTAGCGCTTCTCGCGAGAGCCGGGCGAGTTCTCCCCCTACGTTGGCGCTCTCGGGCGACTCACAGATGACGCTCAGCGCCGCCGCACCGTGCAGCATTTCTTTTTCGTGTTCGATCTCCAGAACGCCGTCTAGCACCAGCGCGGCGATGTCGTAATTTGCGTTCAGTTCCGGCGCGGACGCGACGAAGGACGGCAACCTTCCCGCCTCCTGCAGGCTCAAAAAGAGCAGCGCCGTGTCCCGGCAGGCGGACTTGAGCGGCAACTGACTGCCTTCGCGCGGCCGAAGGACGCCGTAGAAATTCGGATCGCTCTTCAGCGAAAAAAAGAGCTCCTGCTGCTCGGCCGGTAACCGGTCGAACGACAGGAGCTCATAGGAGGGATTGGCGCGGAAAATTCCGTTCAACACCGGCTTGAGCCGCAGCGGTTGGTTTGCCGCCGAAGCTTGCGCCGTACCCGAACCCGGTTTGGTGGACGTGTGTGTCATGAACGGAATCCTCGCCTGGGCAATGGGACTACTTTTTCTTTTGGAGCTCAGCCTTGCGGGCGCGCAGCTCTTCGAGGGCGGCGGCCAGCTTGCCTTCTAGCATCTCGACGTCGGCCACGGTCTGTGGCTGTAACGCCTCCGTTTCGGCAGCCTGTTGTTTTTCAGCCGCATCGAGGGCCTGCTTGAGCTGCTCCTTGAGATTGCCCAAGGCCTGCCCGCTGAGCTGCGGAATTGTTTGAATGATCGGAGTGGTATCGGTGACCTGCGAACCAGGGCACGTGAATGTGACTGTGATTGTCCCGATCTGGCAATAGGTGGGAGAGTAAAAGCTGCATCCGTAGTGACACGCTGAGAACGCTATGTAGGTGCACGCCAAATAGCAATGGGAATGAATGAGAGTGCACCCGAAGTTACAGATGATTGTCGGATGGCACTGTAACGCGCCGGCCGAGGTCACATCGATCATCAGGTCCTTGACTTTAAATGCCATGTAAACTCCTTTTTCAGCGAAGAATTGGAGTTGGCCAACTCGCAGTAACGTGGTGAATTCTGAGGTGACGGCGTTTCAGGGTTCCACTCGACCGCCGAGAGGCACCATTCAGCCGTTGAAACGATACGGTTCCGAAAATCACTCACCAGCGTCCAGAAATTCATACTTTCATTGCTTCCGATACTACTGGACCCGCTGCACGTTGGAGGACTGGACGGAAGGGATTGCTCCGTTCCGTCCAGGTGCAGGAAGTTCCTCCGGAAAGATTGGGGAGTTTGAGGGCTTCATGATGCCCAGTGCACGCGGCCGATCCGTTCGACTAGTTCCCATCGCTGGCCGAAGTGCGGCTTCTCGGTCCACGCCCGATTCGGCGGACCGTTTGATATCCTCATTTCACAGGAGAACAACCTACCTGTTCGATGAGAGCTACCTAAGCGCTTTACGCGGGCGGGACCCCAATGCTGAGAGTCAATTGATCTCCCATTTTTCGCGGCCCGTGCAGATCAAGCTGCGCTCGCGGCTTCGGTCTCCGGAACTGGTTCAGGATGCGTCCCAAGAGACTTTTCTGCGTGTGTTGTCCTATTTTCGATCCGGGAAAACTCTCGAGAACCCGGGCAGCCTGCCGGGATTCGTTTACGTAACCTGCCATAACGTCGCGATGGAATTTCTGCGGGCGCATACGCGCCACGATCAGATACCCGAACGATTGCCCGAACCGACAGCATCGGGGCTCGACCCGGAGGGCCAAGTGGTCAGCGAAGAGCGTAAGGCCATGGTTCGGCGGCTACTTGCGGAACTGCCGGAAAAGGATCGGAAACTGATCCAGCGCGTTTTCCTGGATGAGGAGGACAAGGACGCGGTTTGTCGCGAGTTCGCTGTGAACCGGAATTATCTTCGCGTGTTGTTGCACCGCGCGCGGGTCCGCTTCAGAGCGGCGCTTTCGTCGGAAAGGGCCAAGCGGGCTGCGGAAGGATAAAATGCGAAACGAATTTTTTACAATTCGCACCAAGTATCGAGCGAGGTGCTAGGGGAATGGACCATGTAACGGCACTCAATGAACGATCGGCCGAGCGTTATGTGCTCGGCGAGATGTCCGGTGTCGAAACCGAGCAGTTTGAGCGGCATTTCTTCGAGTGTGAAGAGTGTGCGCTCGCTGTGGAAGAGGGCCAGGTGTTGGCCGCGAATGCCCGCGCCGTGTTATCGGAAGCGGAGCCGGAAGCGCTCAGCGAGGAATCGAATGGTCCGCCGAAGCCGTCTTTCGGGGATGCTTTGCGGGCCTGGTGGTATCGGCCGCTTGCGCTTTTTCCCGCAGCAGCCGCGGTGCTGCTGGCTGCGTTTTCGGTATATCAGGGCGCGATTGTGATCCCGCAACTCCAGCGCCAGCTGGGAGAGGCTCGTGCACTGCCCGCGTTTCAATTGATCGGCGCATCGCGTGGCGCCGGGGCGCAAGTGGCAATCCCGACCGGAACGCCATCATTTGCCTTGGCGGGGGACATCCCGCCGGACGCTCATTTCGCCGGGTACGTGTGCGAATTATCGATAGCCGGACGGGCTTTATTCCAGGTGAACGCGCCGCCGCCCGAGGCGGGACAACCCATCACAGTTCTGATCCCTGCGAAGGGTCTTCAGACTGGTCAGTACGAGCTGGCGATTTATGGAGCGGATTCGAGCGGAGCGAAGCGCGACCGGGTCTCGACCTTCCCCTTCGTGCTGGCATATCATTAGCTTTCAGCCGTAAAAGCTTTTCAGCCGTTAAATCTCAAAACGAGGTGCTCCCTTGCCCATGCGATTTCGCTTTCGTGGGTCTGCCTTCGGTGCGGCAGGCCAAATCACTCGACCTTTTCATGAAATCATCGAGGTGCAGGCTGCCTCGACGGTGCCTCAAATGGGCGGCCACAGTACCGGGCGCTCCGTCGATTTCAAACATCGCCACATATTGCGCTTCGCTGTGGCCCACACGCAAGTGACTGGCAGCAGGTATGGGAGTGAAGAAGATGATAAGGCCACTTACAGTACACGAGTGTCGTCGGTCATCGAAGGATTGAATATCGCCGACGTCATTACGGCCGATCGCGTGGTGGCAATGCTGGTTAGCACCTATGGGCCGGGATTTGGCGGTGAGCCTTCGGTCAACCTGGTGGGCACGCATTTTGACAATCTGAGGATCGCAGGCGTGCGAATTGAAGTTGATCTCTGCGCGCATGTTTTCGATCACCACAGTACGCACCAATCGCTCAGGGAGGCGTACAAGGCAAACAAAAGCGAGACTACGCCCGAGGAGGAGGGCGGTTTCCGAAAGTTGATCGACAAGCTTACTCTGGCGAATCACGAAAAGAAGAACAAATCGCACTTTGCGCCTTGGATCACCGATCACACGCCCGGTGAGGAGGGCCTGCCGCAGTCGCGCGGAGCCACGGCGTTGTCGTTGGTACGAGGCCTGAAGCCGGAGCCGTCGGGAGTAGAGTGCTGTGGTCATATGCTTCGCGTTCCCGGCTTTGGGAGCATTCGGCTGGCGGAGCTGGAGATCTTCAAGCACACCCGCGTTCTGACGATGATCCAGGTGAAGATGGGATCTCCGTGCGCGGGTAGTGTCTGCGTCGGCGGGGCTGCCGATGGAGGCGACGGGTACTAGAGGATATGATGCATAGTGAATGCGCATTCTGTTCGCGCTCATACTTCTAGCGCTCACGGCTTGCCGGAGCAAGGTCCCTTCGCTGGACGATGAATATCGTTCGGCGCGAGAATTGCTCGTGCGCGAGCAGTATAGCGTCGCTTTACCAATCGCTGAACGTGCTCTGGCCCGAGCCGAACAAGCCGGAAACCAGCAGGAAGTGTGGCGTTTCCGCTTGTTGACCGCCGACATCGTGATTGGCGAGCGCCAGTCGGCGAAAACCCTGTCACTGCTGGATGGCTACGGTAACCCTCCTCACGGTCCGGAATGGGATGAAGTGGGCGCGCACGGGTTGCTTTTACGCGGGCGGGCATTGTACGGCTTGAATCGATTTCGCGAGTCCGAAGAGTTCCTCTCTCGCGCTTCAGAGGACGCCAAGAATGCCGGTTCGGAATCGCTTTCCGCGGAGATACTCTTGCGACAGGGCTTCCTGCAGGTCCAGCAGTCCAAGTTCTCAGAAGGACGTGCGGCTTTCCAGAGCGTGGCGGAAACCGCACACCGGCTGCACGATGCTTATCAGGAGGCCAGCGCAGTGGGAAACATCGGGTACTCGCTGCTTACTGAATCCCGTGATGACGAGGCTATACCGTGGTTCGATCGAGCACTTGTTCTTTTCACCAGAATCGATGCTCAAGACTCAGTCGCGCGAACACATGGAAACCTCGGCAACTGTTACCGGGATCTCGGCGATTTCGACCAGGCGCGCCGCCATTATGAAAGCGCCCAGGAATCCTTCGCGAAGACCGGCAGCCTTGTAAACCAACAAATCTGGATAGGCAACGCTGGCAATGTCCTCCTAGCCGAGCGCGACTTCACCGCAGCGCAATCGTCTTATCAGCACGCCCTCGAACTAGCACGACAAGTACCGAGCCCCGTTTGGATAGCAAGGTGGCTGATGAATCTCGCCCTCACGTCCTTAGATTTAGGTAAGTGGGATGAAGCCGAGGCTTACAACAAGGAAGCCCTCGAAAAAACGCGCAGCTTGCAGGATACGGGCTACGAGCCGACGGCGCTTGTAAACTCCGCGCGCATTGAGGAAGGGCGAGGGCATTTCGATCGTGCGAGAGATCTTTTCCGTTCCGCGCTCGAGAAAAGAGCCGAAGACCCGGCGACGCCACTCAATGCGCGGGCGGGATTGGCCCGGATGTACGTTCGCGAGAACCGATTGCGCGAGGCCGAAGCCGAGTTTCGCAATACGGTGGGCCTCATCGAGGAACGCGGTAGAAAGCTGCTCAAGAACGAATACAAGCTGACCTATCTTTCGAGCCTGATCCAGTTCTACCGCGCGTATGTCGACTTTCTGATCGCCAATCATCAACCGGAGCGAGCGCTGGAAGTCGCCGAGTCGAGCCGATCGCATGTGCTTCAGGAAAAAAGCGGCGCTAGCGAACCGAGCCGACAATTTTCTGCGAACGACTATCGCAACCTTGCCCGCGATACGAAATCCGTGGTGTTCGAATATTGGCTGAGTCCTAACAAGTCGTACTTGTGGACCATCGGGCAGGACTCGATACAGCTTCACGAACTGCCGGATGAGCAGTCTATCCAAAAACTCGTGGAAAGCTACCGCGCGGTGATCACCGCCGGACGGAATCCGCTTGATGCTGCGGGCGACACTGGACGGAAGCTCGTCGATAGCTTGCTACCCGCTGCCGTGAATCCAGGCGGACGATTTATCGTCGTGCCGGATGGCGCTCTCGCTTCGTTTCCGTTGGAGACTCTCCCAGCGCCAGGCGATCCAAAGAAATTCTGGATGGAACAATCAAGCGTCGCGCTCACGCCTTCACTCAACTACCTGGCGGCTCAAACGAGCGCCCGCGCCGCGCGTCCGGAAATGCAGCTCCTACTCATCGGCGACCCATCCAGTTCCAGCCCTCAATACCCGCATCTGGAGTTCGCCTCGCGTGAAATCGACTCGATCGCGTCGGCGATGCATAGCCCTAAGACTACGATCTTTCGCGGCGACTCGGCAACGCCGGGATCGTATCGGAACGCGCACCCGGGCGAGTTCGAATTCGTCCATTTCGCGGCCCATGCGGCGGCGAATCCGCAAAGCCCATTGGATTCTGCCGTGATTCTCTCTGGTCCAGATGATGCGAACCGGCTGCTCGCTCGCGACGTGGCTGCGATCCCGCTTGGGGCTCAGCTGGTCACGATTTCGGCCTGCCGAAGTGCAGGCGGAAGAATATACGCGGGGGAAGGCCTGGTGGGATTCGCTTGGGCTTTTCTGCGAGCCGGCGCGCGCAATGTCATCGCCGGATTTTGGGACGTGAGCGATCGCTCCACAAGCCAGCTCATGGCCTCTTTATACGGCGGCATAGCGTCAGGAAAGCAGCCGTTGGAAGCTCTTCGATCCGCCAAGCTCGATCTGCTCCACGCCGGCGGTGCGTATGCAAAGCCCCTCTACTGGGCGCCTTTTCAGCTCTACCTTGGAACCGCGCGCCTGAGCGACGCCGCATTGACGGCGAGCTCGAAATATTAACGAGTCAGCTTCTGGAATAAGGCCAGCCTAGCAGACCCCGGCGCCAGGCTGACCTAATTCATCTTCGTTCGTCCGACATCACTAGACTGCTACTGCGCGCGAGTGAACTTCTTGCGCAGCGCAACCACGGCAGCCAGACCCGCACCGACGAACAGTGTCATGCTCGGTTCCGGAGTCGGATCGCCGCTAGGTGAGAACCCACTCAAATTTGTCGACAGCCCGTCGATGATCGCGACGGAGCCCGTCGTGAACATTGTAGAGTTGGTCTTAATAACCAGCAATTCGGAGCTCGTGCCCGGAGCAACTGTGTTCGGCGTGCCGAAGTTGAATCGTACTTCGTTGGCGAACGGACGGTCCGCGCCGCCCGGCGCAATGGTACCATCCACGAACCCGTTGCTGAGCACCGCTCCGTTCGTGGCGTATCCGACGTTAGTCGCGTAACCGGTGAAAGTGGTTGCTACCAGCCGCTCCAAGCCATCGAGCGAACCGGTGTTGTTGTCGATCTGATAGACGAAGTCCAGATTGCCCGCGCCGAACGGATTGGTCGGGTCGGAAATAACGGCCGCCAGGACTGTTCCGCTCTCGTTGGCATTCGAAAACGGGTCCGATACCAACTCCAAAAGTGTCGGATTCACGAGAGTAAAGACATCCGGAACACCGGCCGAGCCCGGCGCAATGATGTCCGCTTTGCCCACGCCCGAAAAGACCAACGCGAGAGTGGGCACGAGAAGGCCCAGCTTTGAAAATAAAGATCGCATTATCGACTCCGTGAACTGAATATGCGGGTACTGTTCCACCCGCTTCGATGCAAATATAGAGTGCGATGGCGTTATGCACCGAGGATCTTCGGGCCTAAGCCTGCCTGGGGCTCGTTCTAGGAAGAAAAACGATAGAGTCCCGGATCGTTCTGTGCGGTTTAGGGAGGCGTCACGCGCAAAAGGCGAGCTGCTTCGAGGAGACTCTGCCAGACACCATCTGACAGCGTGATACCCTCGGTTCTTCGGCGGGCTTCGTTGCGCCACTCCGGTTCGCCGGCCACGAGAACTTCTTCGTAGCCGCGTGCGGTTTTGGATGACTTTACCAATGCGACCAGCTCGCGCATGCGCCATTCGAATTGGTCGAGCGGCATGAATCGGGCGACGTCAACGGCGAGAAAGAATTGGCTGGTGCGCATCGGCTGGCCCTTCACGCGAATCCCGCCGAGTTGATTCGACATCGCGCCGCCGCCCAGTACAGCGCAGAGAATCTCGGCCATCATCGCGAGGCCGCTCCCCTTGTAGCCGCCCAGAGGCATAAGCAGGCCGGCGAGCGCGCTTTCGATGCTGGTGGTGGGAACACCCTCGGAATCCATCGCCCAGCCTTCGGGAATTGTCGCGCGGCCGTGATTCTGCGCATTGAGGATTTTCCCGAGCGCGACGGTTGTGGTCGCCATATCCAATAACCAGGAATCCGGTCCGGGAACGGACATGGCGATCGGATTCGTTCCGAAGCGTGGATCTTTCCCTTGCCACGGCGCGACTAAAGGCGAGGCGTTGCACATGACGATCCCGATGCATCCGGCGGCGGACATTTGTTGAGCCCAAAACGCTGCAGCGCCGAAATGATTGGACTCGCGGGCGATCGCGAGGCCCAACCCGTGCTCTCGCGCGAGACGAATCGCCTGGCCGCAGCAGATCTGCGAAACCCACTGCCCGATTCCGAACTCACCGTCGTAGGTCAGGCAGGCGCCGTTTTCACTCACGATCCGGCCGTCGGCAGCTGGATGGATGTTCCCAATCTGGATCTGATCGAGATAGTAAGGCAGCAGTTGCAGGCCGTGCGAGTCGACTCCGCGCAGGTTTGCCGCGACCAGGGACCGCGCGACCAGGTCAGCCTTTTCGGACGATACGTCGGCCGCGATGAGGAGTTCGTTTGCAAAGCGTGCAAGTAATTCGGCGGAGAGAGTTGGCACGATCCTAGTGTCGCGTTTTCCGGCCCAAGATCTTAATGCGGTGGTCTGCGAACCATCCCTTTGCATCGTCGCTTCGTTTCTGTCAAATTCTTATAAGCTAGCTCGGTCTCTCAGCAGTTCCCGAAGGAGTCGAACATGCCCGACCCAGAGCGCCCCGTCGCCATTTCTCCCGCGGCCCCGACCGCCGGACCGTCCGCCTGGCAAAACGACCTCGCACCGATCGCATCCGCTGACTGGAACTACAACTTCGCTGCACACTTGCTCGAACGTGCCGGTTTTGGCGGGCGCCCCGACGAGATCCATGCGCTCGCCAAGCTCACGCCCGCCCAGGCGATCGCGCGGATGGTGCGCTTCGAAGACGCGGACCCAACCCAACTTGCTCCCTTCGACGAATCCGGCATCCGCGATCCCGGCCTCGAGCCTTTTCCGCCGAGCCGTCCTGCTGTCACGGATCAAGCCAAGGAAACCGGCCACGCGCTCGGCATCGACGTGAAACGCGCGGGCAATCGGCGCCTCCAGCCGATCGTCAACGAGTTTTTCTATTGGCTGCGCGCAAGCGTGCTCGAAACGCATCGAGTCGCATATTGGTGGGCCAACCGCATGCTGACCAGCCCGCGCCCGCTCGAAGAAAAAATGGCACTCTTCTGGCACGGACATTTCGCCTCCAACGAAGGCAAGGTGCGCGATTATCGCAAGCTGCTCCGGCAGGTCGAGCTATTCCAAAGCCAGGGAACAGGCAATTTCCGCAAGCTGCTGCTCGCGGTCGCGCAAGACCCGGCCATGCTCGTGTTTCTCGACGCAGGCGTCAACATCAAAGGCGCATCGAACGAAAACTTCGCGCGCGAAATCATGGAGCTGTTCACCATGGGCGTCGGCCACTACACGGAGAAAGATATTCGCGAAGCCGCCCGCGCCTTCACTGGCTGGAACTGCGTGGACATAAAGTTCGTCGTCAATAAGGACCAGCACGACGATGGCGAGAAGACGTTTCTCGGCAAGACCGGACCCTTCGACGGCAGCGACGTCATCAACATCATCCTTGACCAGCCCGCGACCGCTGACTTCATCGCTGCGAAAATCTACCGGTTCTTCGTTCGTCAGGACCCTTCGCCGCAGCTTCAGGCAACTCTCGGCTCGAAGCTACGCAATGCGAACTATGAACTAAAGCCGTTACTCGAAACGATTTTTCTCTCGCGCGACTTCTACAGCCCGGCTTCGGTTGGCACTGCGATCAAGAGCCCGGTGGAACTGGCAGTCGGCACTTACCACAAGCTTGGACTCACGGCCATCCCCGGGGTGCCCGATTTCAATTCCGTCACCGGCGCATTGGGACAACAACTCCTCTCACCTCCAACCGTAGCCGGATGGAACGCCGGCCAGAGCTGGGTCACGCCCGGCCTGCTGCTCGAGCGAGGCAACTTCGCGCGCGATGTCTTGTTCCCGACGATCTCGTTCATTCCGCCCGATCGTTATGGGAGTCCTGACATTCGCAGCGTGGCCGATCGCATCCGGCGTGGCATGGACATCACCGAAGCCACCAAGCCCGATACAAAAAGCGGCGATCTCGCCGAATCCAACATGGCCGCGGATCGCGACGAGGAGTTCAACACTCGCTACGGCAGCTATCGCGGCTGGCAGATGGCGATTGAGCGGGTCAAGGCGATCCCGCGGGACACGGCACACATCAACCTCACCAAAATCATCACCGGCGCTGAGATTAAAACGACCTCTGATGCGATCGACTATTTGATCGGCCGTTTCATGCGCGTGCCGCCCGGTGGCGAAGTGCGGCAAAAACTGATTGCGTTTCTCGACTACGAGCTGGGCACCGCGGATCTGGCGGCCGCTCGAACCTATATGGAAGACTCGCTGCGGCTGGCATTGCACCTTATTATGAGCCAGCCCGAATATCAGCTCGCTTAGGAGCCGTCATGAGCGCAGATTATTTCAAATTTTCCCAAGCCAGCCGGCGAGACTTGCTGCGCGCGGCGATGTACGGAGTCAGCGTCAGCGCGGGCTCGGCGCTTCGCATGAGCCTGTTCGGCCAGGCGGCAGCCGCGGTGGCTGCCGAGGCCGAATCGAACGGAAAAATCCTGGTTGTGCTGGAGCTCTCGGGCGGCAACGATGGCCTCAACACTCTGATCCCCTACGCCGACGATGCTTACTACAAACATCGGCCCAATCTCGGCATCCCGCGCAAGCAAGTGCGAGCGATCGATGATCATTTCGGCTTCAGCCACGGCATGGCCGGTTTCGAGCGCCTGTACAAAAATGGCCAGCTCGCGATCGTGCACGGCTGCGGTTATGAGAATCCCTCCTTCTCGCACTTCACGTCGATGGCGTACTGGCAGACCGCGGCACCGAATAGCGGCGAACCTTACGGATGGGTCGGAAGGCTCGCGGACGCGATGGCGCCCGGCGCGCCGCCGAATTTTCTAGTCGATATCGATTCGCACCAGTCGCTCGCCGTTCGAAGCAAACTGCATGTCCCGGTCGTTTTCGACGACCCCAACCGGTTCACGCGTGAAGTTTTCGCCGTGGAGCGCACGGTGGCCGACGCCGCTGTTCCTGCGATCAAGGTCGATAATCCATCCCAGGGCTACCTGCTGGACATCGCCCGCAGCGCGCGCAGCTCATCGGCCTTGGTCCGCGAGGCTTGGGCGAAATACAAATCGCCGGTCGATTATGGACTGGTAAGTCTCGACTTACCCAAAGTCGCCGCGCTGATTCAAGCCGGGATGCCGGCCCGCCTCTACTATACGTCGTATCGCAACAACGCGTTCGACACGCATGTCTTCCAGGCCGACGTTCACCAGCGGTTGCTCACCTACGCCTCCGATGCTGTCGCGGCCTTCCTCGCCGATCTCGAGCGAATCGGCCGTGCTGACGATGTCGTAGTGATGATCTTCTCCGAGTTCGGACGGCGCGTGCCTGAAAACGTCAACCTCGGCACTGACCACGGTACGGCGAACCTCATGTTCGTCGCTGGAAAACAAGTCAAGGGCGGCCATTACGGGAAAGTTCCGAGCCTGACCGATCTCGACTCCGGCGACAACTTGATCTTCACCACCGACTTTCGCCGCGTCTATGCCACCATGATCTCGGGCTGGCTGGGCTACCGCGGGACGCGCGAGCTACTTCACGCCGATTTTGAATCGTTCGACATGTTCCGGAAACGCGAGGCCTAAGCCACGCCAGCGCCCTGAGCGGGTCCGTTCTTCATAGAATGGAACTTATGCTCAAGCCGACCATCTTCCGCGAATACGATATTCGCGGCATCGCCGACTCCGAACTGCTCAGCGCCGACGTAGAGCAGTTAGGTCGCGGACTCGGTACCTATCTCACGCGCCAGACCGGCGGCCGGAAAATCAACGTCGGCCGCGACTGCCGGCTCAGCTCCGATCGTCTTCGCGACGCGCTATTGGAAGGTCTTCTCGCCGTGGGCTGCTACGTCACCGACATCGGCACGGTCCCAACGCCGGTCCTTTATTATTCCGCGCAGCATCTGAATGCTGACGGCGCCATCATGATCACGGGCAGTCACAATCCTCCTGAGTACAACGGATTCAAGTCTGTCTGCGGCTCCGGCACGCTGCACGGCGAAGCAATTCAGGAAGTGCGCAAGATCATCGAGCGCCGGGATTTCGAGCGCGGCGCCGGAAACCTCGCCACCTGCGACGAAGTAACGCCCTACGTCAACGAAATCGCCAAGCAATTTCAGTTCCCGCGCCGAGTCAAAGTGGTGGCAGACGCCGGTAACGGCACTGCCGGCCCCGTGATTCATCGCATTTTTGAAGAGCTCAACCTCGACGTCACCGAGCTGTTCTTCGAAATGGATGGGCACTTCCCGAATCATCATCCCGATCCTACGGTTCCTGCCAATCTGATCGCGCTGATCGACAAAGTTCGCCAAACCGGCGCCGAGCTCGGCATCGCCTTCGATGGCGACTCGGACCGCATCGGCGCTGTCGACGAACATGGCAACGTCGTCTACGGCGACATGCTGTTGCTGATCTACGCCAGGGAAATCCTGGAGCGCAAGCCGCGTGCCACCTTCATCGGCGAAGTGAAGTGTTCGCAGCTCATGTACGACTTCATCAACCAATGGGGTGGCAACGCCATCATGTACAAGACCGGCCACTCGTTGATCAAGGCCAAGATGAAAGAGGAGCAGGCGGAGCTGGCCGGCGAAATGTCCGGCCACATGTTCTTCGCCGACCGATATCGCGGCTACGACGACGCGCTTTACTCTGCCTGCCGCCTGATTGAGATCGTCTCCAAGTCCGGCCGGCCGCTATCGGCGCAGCTTGCAGAAATTCCCAAGACCGTGTCCACTCCCGAGATCCGCGTCGATTGTCCGGACGAGCTTAAATTCGATCTCGTGCGCCGCGTCGCGGATCATTTCAAGCGCGTGCATAAGACCGTCGATATCGACGGCGTGCGGGTGATTTTTCCTGAAGGCTGGGGACTACTGCGTGCCTCCAATACCCAGCCCGTCCTCGTGATGCGCTTTGAAGCAGCCAACGAAAACCTTTTGAAACAATACCAATTGGAGGTCGAGGCCGTGCTCGAAGATGCCAAAAGCGATGTAAGCGCTTCGAGCGCCGTCTGACCTACTTCACCGAGATCGTCACCGGCACGCTGGACTGGCCAGCCTCGGTGAGTACAAGTTGCACGTTGTTGCCGGGAGTTATGCCGCTCGGTACAGTCGCATTCACCTGATAGAGTCCAGCGTAGCCGGGGGCGAGTCCGGCGAACGCGACCGGCGCATTCACTCCGCCCATTGTGACAGTCACCGGGTTTGTTGTTTGCGAGAGCGAGGTCAGGGGCGCTGCTGTTCCCGCGGGCACCGATGGATTAACAGGACCCAGTCCGGCGCAGTAAATCACCGCGACGTCGCCCGCACTGAGCGGATGGTTCGCGTCAACAACGAACTGGGTTTGATCGGATCTCACTCCGACCACAATGCCAGCGCCGTGCCCGCTGAAGTCCTGCGTAAAGACTGCTGGCTCGGCCGGCGCTATCACTACCGGTTCAGGCACCGAGATCGCCGGCCCGTTCATCACGATCAGTTGTTGCGTGCTGTTCGACGCAATATCGTACGGGATGATCGCATTCACCTGACCGCCGGCAGCGAACTGCATGGGCAATTGCTCGCCGGCCAGGAAGACTTGCGTCGCGCCGAGTTGCGTTGCGAGCGGCAGTGCGTTCGACTGCGACTGGCCCGCGCTCAAGTTCGCTCCGAAGATGGATACGAAGCTACCGGGCGCCAGAGGCTGATGCAACGTCAGACTGGCCGCGCTCACCGCGCCGCCTGCATTGATCACCGGCGTAGTCGGATTGGCCTGCAATGTTCCGCCGATGGACGCGGTGCCTTGCAGCGCCGGCGAGGCCTCTTGCGCTTGAACGGTGATTGTGACCTGCGTTGCGGAGCTGCGCGGCTGCCAGGTGGCGGCCCAGCGTCCGTCCTGTAGCGAAAGCAACGAGAGTGCTGGATCACCGCTGGAGAATGCTGCCACTACGCTGCCCGTTTTCAGGAATGTCCCGCAGTCGTCAACGACCGTCGCTTCAATCGGCGTTGGCCAGGACGCAACTGTTGCGAAGCTCGCACCGAGCTGCGTGAATACCGGGATGAGCTTGGTGGGCGTGCATCCGGCGGCATGCGGGGAGAGTCCCTCCGCGTGAGCGGCCGTCGTGCCTGTCAAAATCAACGCGACACCGACATGCTTTACTGTGCCGTCGGAGAGATAGAGCGCGACGTCGCCGAGGTAAACGCCTGCCGCAAGCCCCGAGATCGCCGGCTGAATCTGAAGTTGTACCGGCGACGCGGCGGTTATGCTCGCCGACGTGGGCGTTACCATCAATTGCGCGCTACTCGATGCGAACGATGCTGAGGCGGCGAACATCAGCGGCGATGAAGAAGGATTCGTCACCGACACGGTTTGTGCCGCCGGATTCGATCCGCCCGCCTGGGCAATGAAGATGAGCCCCGTAGGTTGCAGGAACGCCCCGAGGTCGGTTCCAGCCGCCGCGACGTTCAACACAACCGACGCCGTCTGCGGAGAGTTCTGAATGCCGGGCGAAGAGATTTGTACCTGACCGTAGTAATCGCCAGCCGCGAGTCCGGTTGGATTCACTTTGATGGTGAGTGCCTGCGGGGACGTCGCGGTTGCATTGCCCGAAGACGGCGAAACCGAGAGCCATTGTCCGCCAGATATGACCGAAGCGGATGCATTGAAGTTTACGTTCCCGGAACCGCCGTTGAATATGAGTAGAGACTGAGCAGGCGGCGAGGCTCCCGAGCTCGCCACCGCTTGATACCGGAAACCTGTCTGAGAAAGCTCAATCGACTGCTGCCCTCCACTCACAGTCACAACCACCGAGACTCCAAAACTCTTGCCCGAGCCCAGCGTGATGGTCACATTGCCCGGATACGTGCCTGCAGCGACGAGCTTGCTGGGGTCGACGGTTACCGTGAGGGGAGTCGAGCCGAGCGCCGCCGAACCCGAGCTTGGGGAAACGGATAACCACGGCCCACCCGTTGTGCTCGCCGAGAAACTCTGAGGTTGGTTGGTGTGATTGGTGATGCCGATCAACTGCGATTGCGGCCCCGAAGTACCGAGTGTAAATGAAAATGTAATGCCGCTGGGATCCACGGATAGGCTGGAACCGGCAAATCCGTCCACTTCTATGCTCAGTGGTATCGGAATGGATTCATTTATGTAATTCGTCCCCATGTAGCTCAAGGAAACGGCAATTGAGACCGTTACGGGATATGTTCCGGACGCAGAAGGCGTTCCCGAAATCACGCCCGCGCTTGATAAACTCAAGCCCGGAGGCAAACCAGAGCCAGCGCTAAAGGAAATGGAAAAGTTGACTCCAGCCTGACTGAAGTACTGCTCGATCGTGGACAGCTCACCGCCAAAGAGAGCCGCTGAAAGGTCTACTGAGTACGGTACGCCTACGGTCGCTGGGGGTATGTCGAACTGAGCGAAGATCAGGCTGGACGAGCAGAATAACAATAGAGCGACGATGAGTGCACGTTTCCACATGGGCCCCCCGACATTGAACGCGTAAGATTTGTGCGAAATGGATCAACGCGATTGTGACGCGGAATCGCGCGGATGTAAAGGCAGAGAGTACTAGTGGCAGTCCACAGCTTAGTCGCCGGTGGCGCTGAGCGCTAGCTCCTGCGTGGGGCCATTTGAGACGGGCGGCGGCGCGGCCGGTGGCTGGAACCGCACGGAAACCAGCTTCGAGACGCCCGGTTCCTGCATCGTGACGCCGTAGAGCGCCTGTGCGGCCTCCATGGTGCGCTTGGCGTGCGTGATCACGATGAACTGCGTCTTCTCCGACATCTCGTTGAGCAGCCTCGTCAGCCGCTCGATGTTCGGCTCATCCAGTGGGGCGTCCACTTCGTCCAGAATGCAGAATGGACTGGGCGTGTAGTGGAAGATGGCCATCAACAGTGCCATCGCAGTCAGCGATTTTTCACCGCCGGAGAGCAGCAGGACGTTCTGAAGCCGCTTGCCGGGCGGGGAAGCGACGATGTCGATTCCCGATTCAGCGATGTTCGATTCATCGGTCAACCGCATCTCGCCGGTCCCGCCGCCGAATAGCGTGCGGAACAAAACGCGGAAGTGCTCATTGATTTTTTCGAAGGCGTCGCCGAAGCGCTTGCGCGATTCGATGTCAATATCGTGAATGGCTCTCTCGGTGTCGCGGATGGAATCGAGCAGATCCTGCCGCTGCGCGTTCAAAAACTCGTAGCGCTGCTGCGCCTCCTGGTATTCTTCGAGCGCCTGAGGGTTCACAGGCCCCAACGCTTCGATACGCGTCTTAATTTCCTGATATTTCTGTTCTGCCTCGGCAAGTGCGGCATCGTCGAGCAGTTCTTCTTCACCTGAAGCCAGCTCCTCGAGCGGCGCGTTCAATTCCTTGCGGCTGGTTTCGTCCAGATACTTCAGCTCGGCTTGTTTCTTGACCAGCTCCAGCTCGATCTGCCCGCGCTTTTCTTGCCACGCCTGGGCGTCGACACGCAACTGCTTGAGCGTTTCCTCGACCTCCGCGAGATTCGCGCGCAACGTGGTCTCTTGCTCGGCCAACAGAGCTACAGTCTGCTGCGCCGCGCTGAGTTCTTCCACGAGTACTGCCGCCCGGCGATCGAGCTCGATGTTGTCCGCAAGCAATCGCGCCCGCTCCACTCCCAAGCGCCCCATTTCCGAACTGATTTCCCGCTGCCGCTTCGCGATCTCATCGGCCTGGGCTTGCAACCGCTGTTGCGCCGCGCGTTCGGACCGTTGGCGCTCCTCTAGACCGGCCAGATCTGCTCGAAGCTCGCCGTGCTCTTCCATCAACTGATGCGCCGTGGCTTGCAGCTCTTCGAAATCGGCGCGCGATTGTTCGAGCACCTGCTCTTCGATCGACCGTGCGGCCTCTTTTTCATCCACCAGGCGCTGATCGCGCTCCTGTTGGGCGCGCGCCCGGTCGCCCTCCTGTCGTAATCGCTCGAGCTCGAGCCGCGCGACTGACAGCCTCGACGACGCTCGCGCGAACTCTTCAGCCAGCTTGCGATGCTCGTGATCCAGCGCCAGTGCTTCCTTCTCCTGCTTCTGCTGAAGCCCGCGTAAGGCCTCGAGATCCTCGCCAAGCCCGGAGATCTCGCGCTCCAGCTGCGCCAGGCGTGCCGCAGTCTCGTCCACGGCTTGGGTCTTCGCCTGCACCTCGCCCGTCAATTCCCGCAGCTCGCGCTTCAAGGCCAGCGGACCGCTACCCGTTTTCTTACCGCCGCTCACTGCCTGGCCGTGATAGCTGACGCCGTCCGGCGCTAGGAAAAACAAATCGGGATGCTGTATCGAAAGTTGCTGAGCCGCAGCGCGATCGCGCGCCAGAAAACAGCGCGACAAACGCGGTAGCAGCTCTGGCGGCGCCGCCCCAAAGCCGTTAGTGAACTGCAGATGATCCGCCAGACGCCCGATTACGCCCTCGTTGCTGTCCATCTGGGTCGCGCCCGGCTGAAATTGACCCGGCTCCGGATGGACCAGGAACGTCGCGCGGCCATCCATATCGGTGCGCATGATGTCGATACCGCGCTCGGCCTCGCTCCAGTTCTGGACCACCACGTATTCGAGCTCTTCGTGCAGAAATTCTTCGGCAGCTTTTTCGTAGGCAGGCTCGACATCGATGTAATCGGCCAACACCCCCGCCGGACGGAATCCCTCGGCCTGACCCTGCTCTATGGCGGTGAACAATCGCTTGACGCTCTCGGTTGTATACGCGCGATGGGAAAGAATTTCTTCAAGCGAATCCTTGCGAGCCTTGAGGCGAGACGCCTCGGTCTTGAGATGATCGAGCGCCTGCCGCGCTTCCGCCGCGCTCGACTTCGACGCGGTCAACTCCTCCTCGACGCGCCGCTTACGATCCGCAATCGAATCCAGCTCCAACTGCCGTGCCGCCATCTTCTCGGAAAGCTCGTTCTTCAGAGCATTGAGCCGGTCCAAGTCCCCGGCAGCAGCTTCTTCATCGTGACGGCAGCGCGCCGAATCGCGATCCACGGCCGACAGGTACTCGCTGATCTGCACCAGTTGATTCTTCAGCGCCGACGCCTCGCCGAGCAGCCGCAAAACGTTTTGACGCCCGGTCTCGAGCGTCCGCGACCGTTCCTGCAACGCCTGCTGCAATTGTTCGCGCTCGATCGATTTTGCGGCTAACTTCTCGCGCGACGCCTCAGTCTGCTTTTCCAAGCCCGCGACTGTCTCTAAATGTGCGGCCAGGCTCTCGCGCACCTGGGCGTGTTTCCTATCGAGCTCTTGGGTCTCGGACTCGCCCTGCGTGAGCCGCTGCTCGATGGCCTCGATTTCCTTGGCTTGCGACTCCAGCTTCCCGCGCGTTCGTTCCTGATCGAGCTGCAAGTCGGCCAGCTTCTGGCGCGCAGCCGTCAGCTCCGCTTCGTTGCGATAGCAAGTCTCCTGAAGCGACGTGTACTTGCACTCGCGCTCCGACACCTGGTTCGACAAATTCTGGAACTCTGTGTTCGCAAGATTCAGATCCAGAGCAGTTTTTGCCGCGTCGCGCTCCAGCATGCGGAACCGGCCAGTTAACGATCGCTTAAGCTGCGCCACTAAGTCGCTCTTAAGCTCCTCGTACCGCTTCGCCTTGGACGCCTGGCGCTTCAGGGAGTTTGCCTGGCGGCTGACTTCTTCCAGGATGTCGAACACGCGCGAGAGGTTCTGTTTTGCGCCTTCGAGCTTCGCTTCCGCCAGCCGCTTCTTGGTTTTGAACTTGCCGATCCCGGCCGCTTCTTCGATGATTGCCCGCCGATCCTGCGGCTTGTTGCTGAGAATCTGCCCGATGCGTCCCTGCTCGATGATCGCGTAGCTTTCGGGCCCGAGGCCCGTCCCTATGAAAAGATCCTGGATGTCGCGCAGCCGTGCGGCTTTCCCGTCGATGAGGTACTCGCTTTCACCCGATCGGAACAGCCTCCGCGTAATCGTAACCTCGCTCGGCTTGTGCTCGGCATGTCCGTTCGCTCCGTTCCCGTTCGCGCCGCTGGCATGGCCGTTCTGTTCGTGGTGAAGAAGATGATGCCCGGGGTGATCGGAGGTGGGATCGACCAAAGTCATGGTCACTGAAGCGAGCCCGAGCGGTTTTCGGTCGCGGGTGCCGGCAAAGATAACGTCTTCCATCCGCGCGCCGCGCAGCGACTTAGCCGACTGCTCACCGAGCACCCAGCTAATCGCGTCACTCAGGTTGGATTTGCCACAGCCGTTTGGACCGACCACCGCGGCGATCCCCGAACCGTGAAACTTCATCTCGGTTCGGTCAAAAAACGACTTAAAGCCTTGAATCTCTACCCGCTTCAGTTTCAGCAAAACTTGCGCCCCTCCCATTATCACATTCGGGGGATGGGACTATAGTAAACCTGCTGGAAGCCAAAGTAAAGCGGGTAGACTCCTATATATTGAACCAATCCGGTCTCCAGTACTACATATCGTGCACTGGACGGTTTTGAAGTATTTCTTCAACATATGCCCCAAGCACCTCCGCGGTGCTCCACGCCTGCGCGATGCACCCACGGGGAGCGTACGGTGGATCACCATCGAACACTTCTGCTATCTGACCGAGCCCATGTTCCGACAAATGATGGCGTAAAGGATCCAGAAAGCGATTGGCGCGCGCAAGAACCTGCGGGCCGGTCCCGTGGACCTTGATGTACGCCGTGAGAAACGGCCCGAGCAGCCAGGGCCAAACCGTACCTTGATGATACGCCGAATCGCGCGCCAGCAAGTCGCCGGAATAGCAGCCCCGGTAGTTCGGATCTTTCGCCGACAACGTTCGCAAGCCGTAGGGCGTCAGCAGCTCCTGCTCCACTAGATCGACTACTTTTCTGGCCTTGTCGCCACGCAGCAGAGCATGCGGGAGACTCACGGCCAGAATCTGGTTCGGACGAATGGAGCGATCACCGCCGGACCCATCCACCACGTCGAATAAGCATCCATCCCGCTCGTTCCAAAAACTCTGCTCGAAGCTAGCCCTTGCACGGGCGCCCAGTGACGCGTAGTGCGAAACTTTCTCCGGGTGGCCGAACGCTCGCGCCAGGTGCTCCATCACGCACAGCGCGTTGTGCCATAGCGCCTGGATCTCCACCGGCTTGCCCGTGCGCGGCGTCACCACCCAGTCGCCGATCTTGGCGTCCATCCACGTGAGCTGGACTCCCGGGACACCGGCATGCAGCAAGCCGTCTGCATCGAGATAAATTCCGTAGCGCATTCCCCGCTCGTGCCAGGCGATGCTTTCGGTGAGCGGCGCGAACATTTCCTGGCGAACGAAATCGTAGTCGCCTGTGAAGCGCAAGAACTCACCGACCGCGTGGAACATCCAGAGCGTCGCATCCACCGTGTTGTACTCGGGCGTCTCGCCCGCATCGGGAAAGCGGTTCGGGATCATTCCCTGGTCCATGCTGCGCGCGAACGCCCGCAGGATATTCCGCGCTATGTCGAAACGCCCGGTGACAAGCGTCAGCCCAGGCAGCGCAATCATCGTGTCGCGTCCCCAATCGGTGAACCAGTGGTATCCCGCGATCACAGTATTCTGATCGCCCCGCGCGACGACAAACTGATCCGCTGCCGCGCTGAGGGCTTTCACAAAGACATCCTCGACGGGGGCTGGGCTCACGATCTCCCGCCGCGCGATCTCCCGAGCTTCGAGCGCGCTCGCCTCGCCCGCCCGATGCTTCTCGGTGGACGCGATGACAACCGCCGTCGCCGATTCCGCCAGGTTGAACCGCAGCGTGAACGCGGCGTAGAGATCTTCCCGGTAGTCCAGTCCTCGCTCCCGTTCGCGCTCGTACTCGAAGTTGTAATACCAGCAGCCCGTGGTGTCGATGCACGCGGCGTTGTGCGCGAAGTGCAGGCTTGGCAGGCCGTCATACAGCGAAATCGATGCGAGCCCGTCTCCGACCGTTACGTCCGCGTGAATATACGGATTCGCATGCGAGGTGCCGTGATAATCGCGATAAGCCACGAGCGCCCGCACTTCCAACTCGATGCGCCTTTCCGCCGGATCGCCGAACAGTTTGTACTGCACAACCGCAGTATTTTCGCCCTGGACAAGGAACACCGACTTTTCCAGCACGACGTCATCGATGGCATGCGCGAACACCGGGAACGGGTCCAGCCGGAACGAATCGAGTAGCCGGTAGCCTTCCGGATACACCGCGCCCGGATACTGATTGACGCTCAGCTCGACACGCTTGCCGTCCAGCCACAGCGTCTCTTCGAGTTTGGACAGTAAAACAAATCGCGCGACGGGTGGCTTCACTGCCGCGACGAGCAATCCGTGATAGCGCCGCGTGTTCAGTCCGGCAATAGTCGACGAGGCAAACCCGCCAATTCCATTTGTCTCAAGCCACTCGCGCGACGATGCCTGCGCGAGATCATTGCAAATCAGTTTGTCGAACTCGATCGGCAGATTCACAGATTAGTAAGCTCCATGGTAACTGCCGACTCGTGCGCGCCGAGTTTGTGCTCGTGCGAACGGTCGTGTGATACTTGTGAAATAACCTTAGAGGGAACGAGACCGGCATGACCAGTACACTCAACAAAAAGGGATCAAATCGTGTGGTGGAGATCGCCGTGTATTTCCGCGCGAACGGCGGTAGCAGCCGTGGCGTCGCTGTTGGTGGCGCGCGTTTTCCGATTGCCGGAAGCTTATTGGGCGCATATCACGACTCTGGTCATTACGCAGTCTTCGTTAGGTGGGGGCGCTCAACGTTTCCCGCCAGCGGTTCGTTGGAACCGCCCTGGGAGCGGCAGCCGGTGCAATTGTGGCGAGTTACTTCGGCTCGAGCGTGCTTGCTTTTGCCCTATGTGTCTGCATCCTGGGACCGCTGTGCGCTACTGCTCGTTCGGATCGAAGCGCGTATCGATTTGCCGGAGTTACTGTGGCGATCGTGCTCTTGATCCCAGCGTAGCGGTCCTGCATCGGAGATCGCCTTTCATCGGTGTGCGGAGGTGTTCATCGGTATCGCCGTCGCTGTTAGTGCTCACCGTACTGTGGCCGGAGCAGGAACCCGGGCCGCTAGGAAAAACTTGATAGCGGCCGAATCGCTCCGGAATCACTTCGCCTTGAAAATGTTTTTTGGACACATGGCGTGGACGCCGACCTTCCCGTCCACCAGCTGCGTGATGTCGACATCCACTGCCACGCTCGTGAGCTGATAGGCTTCGTCGCGACTCAGATGTTTCTCTGTCACCAGGAAGTCGATCATGTTCCGCACCGCCATCTCGGTCGCGGTTTTCAAGTCCTCGTCGAATCCCATCGAAATGTAGCTGGTCGGCGTCTCCGCGCGCGGCCACAACAAACGCTGGTTCTTGTGAACTACGAACCGGAACGTGCCCGTCAGCCACGTCTCGAGTGCCGTGATGTCCACCTCGCCGTTCCCTTGTCCGGCGTGTCCGTCGCCCGCTTCGAACAACGCGCCTTTGGCGTGTACCGGAATGAACAGCGTCGTTCCAGCCACCAGCTCGCGATTGTCCATATTGCCCGCGTGCATCCAAGGAGGACCGCTGCTCAACCTCGCCCCATTTGCGCCCGCCACGCCCATGCTGCCGAAAAACGGATGCAGGGGAATTTCGATTCCCGGTGAGAACTTCGCGATGTTCTGCGCCAGATCCAGCGGAATCACCTTCGTGTGGGCGTAAGGAAAATCGTTGGGCAAGAAACCTCGCCCGGGTCCGAAGCTGTTGCACGCGAACGGCACGTCAACGTCGATTCTGAGGATTTGAACTTCCAGCACATCGCCGGGATCGGCTTCTTCGATCGCAACCGGGCCCGTGAGAATGTGCCCTCCTGGCCCCCGTTCGGTCACTTGCGCATGAATGTCTTTGTCGTATTGCGGTACCGGAACACCGGCCTCGGCCATCCGATCGATGGCGCAGGTGGAAACGGTTTGCATCTTTACCGTATCGCCTGACTTGACCGTGAGAGCGGGTTTCGCGCGCGACCAATAGTATCCCCAAACCACCGTGGACGGCGTCGCAGGCAGAGTGGACTCGCCGGCCCAAAGTGCAGAGCCGGTCAAAAGGATCAGAGAACAGCACACGAAGGGCCGCAAGTGGATTTGCATCTAATCAGCGTAGCTCAGCCTGCGTCTTTGTGCGGCCAGGTCATGATACGCTCGTTCGATGACAAAGCTCGCCGCCCTTTTGCTTACCTCGGCCGTGCTCGCATCGGCTGCAGACGTCAGCGTCGGCACTGCTACGGCGCTTTCGGGACAACGAGCCACTGGCGTCATCCGCGTACCTGCCGGTGTTGACGCCGCCACCGACATTCCGGTCATCGTGATCAATGGCGCGAAGCCCGGTCCCAAGCTGGCCTTGGTCGCAGGATCGCACGGCACCGAGTACGCCTCTATCATCGCGGTCGAGAAGCTGGCGCAAGCGGTCAGCCCTGCCGATCTTTCGGGAGCGCTAATCGTGGTGCCATTGATCAACCTGGCATCGTTCGCGCAAAAAGTCCCGCACATTAATCCCGTCGACGGCAAGAACATGAATCGTTTCTATCCGGGCAGCGCGGCTGGGACGCAGACCGAGCGCGTGCTGTGGGCTATTGGAAAACAAGTCGTCGAGCCGTCGGACTACCTGATCGACCTTCACGGCGGCGATCTCGACGAAAATCTTCGCCGCTACTCCTACTGGCCCGTTACAGGCAAGCCCGAGTTTGACGCGAAGACGCGTGCGATGGCGCTGGCCTTCGGTCTAGACCACATTATCATTCAGAAGAATCAGGGTCCGGCGGCTGCGGGTGCAACCAGCCTCTCGCGCTTCGCGATCGACCTAGGCAAACCGACGCTTATTGCCGAAGCCGGTCACGCCGGCACAACCAACGCCGAAGACGTGGATGCCCTGGTGCAGGGTTCGGAAAATATCCTGCGCCATCTGAAGATGTTTGCGGGCGAGGTGAAGCCAGTCGAGCATCCAGTCTGGATCGGACAGATCACCACGGTCCACAGCGAACAGGAGGGGATCTTTTATCCGCTCACGGTTCCTGAAGCATACGTGGCGCAGGGGATGCGGATTGGTTATGTCACCGACTATTTCGGCAACAAGATTACCGACATTACCGCGCCGGCTGCTGGTGTTATCGTCTACATCTGTTCGGTGCCATCGATGAGCAAGGGAGGAACGGCAGCCTACGTCGGCGAGATCGCACCAGTGCCCTAGAAAACTTTTCTTGACAAATATGGCGATTATCGCTATAGTTTGAATAGCTATAGTGACCTCCGCCATGCATCCAGATAAGAACCTCGAATCCCTTACTCTCACCCCTGCCATGTTCCAGGTCCTGCTGGCCTTAGGGGAGGAAGAGAAACACGGCTACGCCATTTTGAAAGACGTCGAAGATCAGACCGGCGGCGAGGTTCGTCTGAGTACCGGAACGCTTTACGCCATAATTAAGCGCCTGCTGAGCGAAGGCGCCATCAAGGAGTGCCGCAACCGCCCGCCGGCCGACGAAGACGATCAGCGCCGCCGCTATTATCGCCTCACTCCTGTGGGCCGGGAGCTCGCCGTGGCTGAAGCCGAACGCATGGAACGTCTGGTAGCGACGGCCCGCGAAAAACATCTGCTGCGCCGGCTGCATACTGCTTAAGTTAAGGAGCTCCTGCGTGGAACCGCCGACCGCATCTCGTGCCGATCGAATTTATCAGGCGCTCCTGCGCCTGTTTCCATTCGATTTCCGCCAGGACTACCAAGCCGAAATGGAAGAGGTATTCCGCGAGCAGCGCACGCATGCTGAAAAAAACAAAATGGGCCTGCTTCGGCTGTGGTGGGAAACGATCACCGGTATCTTCCGCACCGCACCCCATGAACATCTATCGATCTTGCGCCAGGACACGCGCTTCGCATTGCGTACGCTTGCAAAGAATCCTGGTTACGCACTCGTTGCTGTTCTCACGCTCGCACTCGGCATCGCGGTGAGCAGCGCGATTGTTAGCGTCGTCGCCGCGGTGCTGCTGCGCCCGCTTCCTTATCAGAACGACTCACAGCTTGTCGTGCTCCATCAGGTGACATCGAAGGCCTCGGATGGCGATGTCGCTTTTTCCGTTCCTGAGATCAAAGACTACCGGAGCCAGACGCAATCCTTCAGTAGCCTGGTCGAATACCACAGCATGCGTTTCACGCTTTACTCGAAGGACGACGCAACGCGCGTTCGCGCTGGTGTTGTCTCGCCCGGCTTTTTCGGAATGTTTGGTGTGAAACCCGTTCTCGGGCGCGATCTCACGGACGCCGACGACCAGACCGGCGCGCCCGCCGTTCTCCTGCTCAGCTACGAATACTGGAAGCAGCATTGCGCGGGCGATCCGAACATCATCGGCCGCACTTTCCAAATGAACGACCGAGTTCACACGGTCGTTGGCGTGCTCCCTCCCGTGCCGCAGTACCCGGACGAGAACGACGTCTACATGCCAACCTCGGCCTGCCCGTTCCGCAGCGCTGCGCGAGCGAATCGCGATGTTCACATGATGCAGATGTTCGGACGTCTGAAATTCGGGCAAACTCCGGACAATGTACGCTCCGATTTGGGCGTTGTCGCTGCGCGGCTAGTACACGACCACCCGAAATCATATCCGCCCGAATTCGGATTCACAGCTACTTCCGGACTGCTGCGCGATGAATTGACCAATCATGCGCGCGTGACGCTGTGGGTCCTGCTTGCCGCAGCCGCCTGCCTGCTGCTGATCGCGTGCGCGAACGTTGCCAATCTGACCCTGGCCAGAATGTCGGCGCGCGAGCGTGAACTCACCGTGCGCACGGCCCTCGGAGCCGGGAAGGGGCGTCTTTTGCGTCAACTTGCTACGGAAAGCCTGATCATCGGACTGGCTGCAGCCGCACTCGGGGTGTGGCTTGCTTCGCAAAGCCTTCATCTCCTCGCTGCATTCACTGCCGGACTTACGCCGCGAGCGCGGGAAATCCACATGGACTCCACTGTGTTACTGGTGGCTCTCGCGATCGCGATTGGAACCAGCATTTTCTTTGGGTCTGTCTCGGCCCTCCACTCGCGCGAAGACATCGGAGGCGGAATGAAAGATGGCGCTCCGCACACTACGGCCGGACGCCGACGGAGCCGGACTCGGAGCCTGCTGGTTGTGTGCCAGGTCGCGTTATCGCTGGTGCTCCTGATCGGCGCCGGGCTGCTGTTGCGCAGTCTGCTGAAGCTTCAAGAAGTCGACCCGGGCTTCGTTCCCGATCGCGTTCTTGCCATGAGGATGGACCTGAACTGGTCGAAATACCCTCGACGCCAGCAGATACGCGAACTCGGCAGCCGGGTGCTCGAAAGAATTCAATCCCAGCCCGGCGTTTTGTCCGCAGCGATCTCTTCCAGCTACCCGCTCGATCCCGACAACGCCTTGGGCGAAGGGAAAAACGATTTCCAGATCGAGGGACGGCCTCTTCGTTCCGGTGAATCGCCGCGCATCGCCAACTCGCGCGCCGCAACTCCGGACTATTTCAAGACTCTCGGAATCCGCTTGACTCAAGGCCGGAACTTCGATGCCTCTGACAACGACAAAGCCCCGCCCGTCGTCGTCATTAACCAATCGATGGCGCGTCGCTACTGGGGCAATCAAAGCCCAATCGGGTGCCGCATCACCTTCGACAATGCGCAAACGTGGCACAAGATCATCGGAGTGGTCGGGGACGTCCATGAATTCGGGCCGCAACTGCCCGCAGGCTACGAGGCCTACTTTCCATACGCGCAGTACCCATCGTTGAGCGCGGTGCTCGTTCGTACGGATCGAGATCCCATGCTGATTGCGATTCAGCTCCGTCAGACCATCCGCGATGTGGATGCGCAAACCGCGATTGCCAATGTTAAGACGCTGGAACAAGCGCGTCAGGATGCCATCGCCTCGCCTCGCGTGCTGGCCAACCTGCTTGGCATCTTCGCTGCGCTGGCTTTGACGATCGCGGCGGCCGGTGTCGGCGGAATGCTCGCCTTGGCCGTGAATCAACGCTGGCATGAAATCGGCGTCCGGATCACCCTGGGCGCCAAGCCGCGGGACGTTGCTGGCTTGATCGTGCGGCAAGGAATGACGCTGGTTGCGGCGGGCCTCGCCTTAGGCGTACTGGCCGCCGCTGCGCTCACGCGTATGATGCGATCTCTGCTATTTGAAGTGCGTCCGCTCGACGCGCCCACATTCGCGGGCGTATCGCTGGCAGTGACGGCAGTCGCGCTCTTGGCTTGCTACTTACCTGCTCGCCGCGCTCTGGGAATCGATCCCCTGCTCGCACTTCGCCGGGAATAGGAGAATTATGAAAACGCTCACTACCGTAACGCTTGGAATGGCAGCCGTCGCCGTGCTGCTCGCTCAAACCTCGGACACGCCGCAGTTCAATGAGAAGAACGAACTCACGGTCCCCAACGACTATCGGGAGTGGATCTACCTCAGCTCCGGTCTCGGGATGACGTACGGGCCGATCAGAGAAGCGAACACCAATAGTTCGCCGATGTTCGATAACGTCTTCGTCGCGCCTTCCGCGTATCGTGCGTTTCGGGCGACCGGGAAGTGGCCCGAGAAGACCATGTTCGTTCTCGAAGCGCGCGGGTCGGCGAGCAAAGGCTCCATCAATAATGGCGGTCACTATCAGACCGACCGCATGGGATTCGAGATCGAGGTCAAAGACAGCGCGCGATTTCCTGGAAACGGCTGGGCATTCTTTCAACCGGAAGGAAAGACGGCGAAGATGATTCCACGTACAGCGTCCTGTTACACTTGTCACCCGGCGAACGGCGCGGTGGACAACACATTTGTTCAGTTCTACCCTACGCTGCTACCGGTCGCGAAAGAGAAGGGTACGCTGACCTCGTCCTACCAGACCTCGGTGGAAAGCGGGTCCTCTAAGTAACTGCCAGGAACACGAAGCGCACCGGCAGCTTTCACCAATAGATAAGCGTGCCGACGCGCCCTTTTCAGGGTCTAAATCCAGACTTTTTCGGCGGGCACGCCGCGTTTGCACATCTCGCATGAGCCTGCGTCCTTGTAGTAGGTTGCGTCGAGCTTCGCCAGATAGTAAAACGGCAGTGGGCTGAAGTCGACGGTTTTTGGCGTCGGCTGATAAATAATGACGGCGAGACCGACTACTTCAGCGCCAGTGGATTCCACCAGGCGCTTCAATTCGGCCAGGTTGCGGCCCGACCGCAGAATATCATCGACCAGGAGCACCTTCTCGCCGGCTGTCTGCTGGAGGTACTGGCGAAAGCGCATCGGCCCGCCCTCTTCTTTGCGATCAGCCCAGTACACCTGATGGACGCGAAGCGCCTCGCCCATTCCATAGGCCACCGGCAGACCGCCGGTGTCGGGACAAACGATGGACAACTCGGGGATGATGGCACGGAGCTCAGCGTTGGCGCGAATCAACCGGCTCAACCCCACGCTAAGAACCTTGGCGTGCTGGTAGTAGCGCATGGCAAGCTGCACTTGCATGTACTCGGTGGCGTGGAGACCGTTGGGATATTCGAAATGTCCGTCGCGAATAGCGCCAGTGCGACGGAGCAGGCTCACGACTTCTTCTTGGGTCGGGACCAGGTGCATAAGATGTCTAGTTTTATTATCCGCCGTGATTTCGGGTGTCAGCGCCGCGTTAGTGGGCGCCCTTTCCCGTTACAACTCGCGGTATGGTTCGAAGGATGATCTTCCAATCGAGCGCTAGCGACCAGTTGTCGATGTACTGCATGTCCATTTTCATCCAGGTCTCGAAATCTAGTGCGTCGCGTCCGTTGACGGCCCACAGGCAGGTCAGACCCGGACGCATGCGCAGGCGGCGGCGCTGCCAGGTCTGGTAGAGTTCCACTTCCTCAGGCACTGCCGGACGCGGCCCGACCAGTGACATATCGCCTTTGAGGACGTTCCACAGTTGCGGCCATTCATCGATTGAAAATTTGCGCAGAAAGCGGCCGAGCCCCGTGAGGCGAGGATCGTCGGGAATTTTGAAGGCGGTCGATTTGCTGCTTAAGTGGGTGAGCGAGGCCTTCAATTCCTCGGCATTGTCGCACATTGAGCGAAATTTATAGAAGACGAAACGCCGGCCGTTCAAACCGCAGCGCTCCTGGCGAAAAATCGCGGGGCCGGGCGAAGTCAACCGGATCAGTAAAGCAATCAGCAGGAGGACTGGGCAGAGAAGAAGCAGAGCGGCGGTTGCGAGCACGATGTCGATCGCGCGTTTCACCAGCAGCCGAATCTCGTCATGCGGGGCGGCGGAAAACGTGAGGAGCGGCGTCGTTCCGAGCCGGTCCAGATAGACCTGGCTGTTTACGTGCGGGAAAAAATCGACCACCAGGCGCGTCCGGACACCTTCTTCATCGCATCGGAGAAAAACTTCTTCCATCGCGCTCAAGCGGCTGCTGTCGACGGCGAATATAATCTCGTCGATGACGTGACGGCGCAGGAGCGTAGGCAGTTCGGAGAGCTGGTGTTGCGGGTAGACCTTCGACAACTTGATCTGCCCGGCGTCATCATCCAAAAAGCCGATCAACCGGATGCCGTAATCGGAGGATCTTTCGAGCGCTTCGCCGAGCCGGCGGGCGTTGTCGCCGGAGCCGACCACCATCACAAAATGGGCGGTTCCGAACTCGCGCCGTACCGCTCCAACGACGTGCGCGGCGTTCAGACGGAACAGGCACAGCAGAATCCAGGCGTAGGTGGCGAAGAGCGCCACGAAAGAACGGCTCAGGTCCAGCCTAAGCATGAACTCGGCGATCACCACCGCCATCGCTCCCAGCGCGCACTGTTGAAACGTATCGCGCAGAACCACGCGAGGATGCGCGGAGTCGAGCTTTTCGTAGACGTTAAACCAGTATCCGATCGCTACCCAAGCGAGAGCGGAAACGATCAGGAGCGTGGCTGCAACGCCTAAGTCGAGATAGAAACGCTTCTCGAACGGCAATTGAATTCGAGTGAGGTATGCCGAGATGAACGCCAAAGAGACTAGGAAAACGTCGGTAAGTCCGAAGATTGCCTTGACTTTTCTGTAGTGCCGGCTGAACACTCCGGAATCGAGCATAGCACGCGGACGTGGGCCGGCTCTTGGAGGCGCCGGCCATGCCGAACCGCCCAAAAAAGCTGAAACTCGTGGGCAGGTTGTTGAATCGCATCACCATGGACAATACCGACCTGCGTTTTCCTGTTGGAAAATTCAAACTCCCCGAATCCGTGACGGCGGCCGAGCGCGCCGCATTTGTCGAACAAATCGCCGAAACGCCGGCGAAATTACGCGCTGCTGTTCGAGGGCTCAGCGATGCGCAGCTCGACACGGCGTACCGGCCGGGTGGCTGGACGGTCCGGCAGGTGATCCATCACGTACCCGACAGTCATCTGAACAGCTACACGCGCTTTCGGCTGGCGCTCACCGAAGATGAGCCGACCATTAAGCCGTATCGCGAGGATGAGTGGGCGGAACTTCCGGACGCGCGGACGATGCCGGTAGAAGTTTCCTTGCAATTGCTCGAGAACCTGCATACGCGCTGGATCACTTTGCTGCGGTCGCTGAGCGACGAGCAATGGAAACGGGCGTTTCGTCATCCCGAGCTTGGCGTAATGACGCTAGAGCAGAACGCAGCCATGTATGCCTGGCACGGACGTCATCACGCTGCCCATATCACGGGCCTGCGAGAGCGGCGAGGTTGGGGACATTAGCGCTGGAAGATCGCCAGCGGAAGCGGCGATGTGTCGCCTGAGAGAATCACCGGCGCCCAGTATAGGAAAGAGTGTGTCGCCGGGCTCTTCAATAACTGGAGCTCGGCCGCGCGCAACGCTTCGTCTCGCCCATGTCCAGCGCTAAGCTCCTTATAAAAACGTTCGACAAGAGCCTGTTGCGGGATGTCGGCGACATTCCAAAGCGGTGCCACGAAGGTGCGGACGCCGGCGATCGCGGCTGCGCGGCGCATGCCGTAGATCCCCTCGCCAGACGAGGGCATGCCGTCCGCCATCTGGCATTGCGAAAGAACCAGCAGCTCTGTATTTTGGAGATCGACATTTTCGAGTTCGAGCGCGGTAAGGAGTCCATCCTGCGTGGACTTCGGACCGCGGCCGTAAGCTTCCTCAAGGACGATAGCCGAAAGGCTCATGACGCGCGCTGCCGGATCGAGTCCGGCGACAGCGCAACCGGGGCTGTTGGGGTTGGCCTTGCAGTCTTCATTGCCGCGCACAATACCGTGTCCGACGATGTGGAGCACGGCGGGACTTCGCAATTGTTTGACGCGCTCCTCGGTAGCTTCACCCTCGGCAAGGAGCTGGGCGCGAGGAATGATCTGAAGCAGGCGACGCGCTTCGGCGGTGCCACTCTCTAGTCGGTCGAGACGCTCGGCGCGGAAGGCGCTGGCGAGCGTGGCGGGTTTAGCGGCGGACGATGCGGATGCTACGCCCGGGCTTAACGCGATTACGGGTGGAGAAAGCTGGACACTGCGCGGGTTTGGATTCACCAGGTCGCGTCCGGCGGGTACGTAACCGATGGCAAATCGCTCGATGAGGAATCGTCCTTGCGCGCTGGTCAATGCGGCGAACGGTACGAGCGTAAGCATACCGTCGGGCGCGATGCGCAAGCGGCGTGTCTCCTTGCCGAGCCACGGTTCGAGCGGCGCGAGGATCGCCTTAGACAATTGGCGGAGCGCATCCTGAGCGGTTTGTTCGGAGAGGTGCGCCGAACTGGTCTCGCGGTGCGACAAGGCCACGCTCCAGTCATTGGCGGCTTCGAACAGATCGCGCACGGACCGATCGATGGGCGCGGACGGACCTAGGTCGACCCAGCGTGGGTTCGGCGACGCATCGACGACGAATGCGCCATAGCGGCGGCCACTGGGCGCCGAGCCGGATGGCTGGTATTCAGTGAATTCGACGAAAACCTCATCGCGGCCGAGCGTAGAGTGGATATCGTCGAAACGGACCGGGCTCACAGCGGCGCCAAATTGCGGCGACTCACGTGCGAGCGCGGTCTCGAGGGTGTCGCGTCGCTGCTTGATCGCCTGGAGCGCGTTCAGCGCGTCGCGGCTCAGCTCAGCGGTCCATTTGGTACGCAGATCTTGAAGAAGCCGCTCGTAGCGGCCCTGGAGCTCCGTGCCCGTGAGGGAACAACCTCCCAGAACGGTGGGTTTCAGATCGCGATAGCCCAGGGCGATGGTAAGAGAAGACTGACATTCGAGCAAAGCTTCCCACTGATTGAAGCGCGTAAGGATCGCAGGGTCCGAGCTGAGGCGTAGGCGTTCGCGCCAGTCGCGAACTTGGTCGAGCACGCGGCCCTTGCGTCGCGCGACCGCTTCCCAAGCCAGCTCACGAGCTTTCGGTACTCGGTCGCCCGAGTGCTGTTGAAATGCGATGAGCTCGGGAATGGGGTCGTCGAGATTCGACAGCTCGGTCACTTTGCTGCTCTCCGATCCAGTGTTGAGAATGTCGGTTAGCACAGCGTCGTTGATGTTGAAGCTCGATCGAAGGAGCGGCTCGGCTTGGTCAGGTTTGCCGAGACGGTCGTAAAGCGCGGCCAAGTTGCTGATATATCGAGCGAGGTCGGGGTGGTTGGGGCCTTGTGTTTCGGTGACGATGCTGATGGCTTGCCTGAAGAGCTTCTCGGCTTCGGACCATTCGCCCGTGGCTAGGTGGGCGAGGGCGAGATTGTTCAGCGTGCTTGCATAGAGCGGATGTTTTTCGCCCAACCCCTGACGCGTGATGTCGAGCGCTTGCTGGAAGTTCTTGAGGGCCGAGGCGAGATCGCCGCGATTGCGTTGCGTCGCGCCCAGGCTGACCAGAACGCTCGCGTAATCGAAGGGCGGCCGATTGGCGGCTTTTGAGTAGATATCGGCGGCCTGTTGGAGCAGTTTCTCGCCTTCGGCTGGATCGCGAAGGGAAACCAGACGGCCATAGTTGCTAAGTGCGGCGCCAACTAGAACGTGCTCCGGGCCGAAGACCTTCCGGCGCGCTGCCAGGACGGCGGTGTAGTCGCCTTCGGCGGCAGCGAAGTTGCCCATGGACTTGTATAGGTTTCCGCGATGGTCGAGCGCGAGCAGGTGCATGGGATGGTCGTCGCCCAGTTCCTTCTTCAGCAGTTCTTCAGCCTGATTGGAGAGTTTTTCGGAAGCGGCGTAGTGGCCGAGTTCCATTTCGAGCAGCGCCGGCCCAAGGAGGCTCGTGGCGTAGATAGGGTGATTCACACCGGGACTTTTGGCGAGCACGTCGAGCGCGATTTGGAAGTCCGCCTCGGCTTTTTGATATTTGCCTAGGCGCTGTTCGTTACCGGCGAGATTGACGAGAAGCGTGCCGTATTCGGCGCGCGGATTCTTGGGATCGAGATCGGCCTCATACACAGCGCGGGCTTTGTCGAAGATTGCCGCGGATTGCTCATATTCGCCGCGCGCGCTGTAAATCGACCCTAGCGTCTCCATGGTCTCGGCGAGGAGAGGATCTTTTGCTTCGAGCACACGAGTGCGGATCGCGACGGCTTCTTCGGCGAGCGTTCGAGCTTCGTCCAGCTTGCGGGTGTCACGGCAGAAGAGTGCCAGATCGTTGGCACTTTGAGCGTAGTTGTCGGAGCCAGGCTCGTTTTCGCGGCGGATCTCGATGGCGCGGCGCAGATAGGTTTCGCCGTCTTTCAAATTTCCGGAGACGTAATAGATGTAGCCGAGCATGTCGTAGCTGCGGCCGGTTTGCTTGGAATTGGCAGCTGCATCAGCGGCGAGCTTGGCAAGACGGAGGGCTTCCGGGAGGTCGCCCTTTTCATAGGCTTGCTTAAGCTGCTGGTCCAGTGTGTCCCACGAAGGAGCTGGCGCTTGAGACATACCGAGCGCCGCGAATAGTAACGCTGCAAGGATTGCGATCGGTCTCGCGCTTTTCACTCGCACCTCGCGATCTAGCGTTTATCGGACGTGCTTCCGGCCAGCCTTGCCACGTTCGACTCGATGTTTTGACGGTAGCTAGCGGAAAGAGTGGGGGATTCGGTAAGAGCGCGAAGGGCCTCCTGGTAGGAAGCCCGAGCGGTAGCAGTCTGGCCGCGCTGTTCGGCGATTACGCCGAGGTTGTTGAGTGCGATGGCGCGATCGGCGGGCGGGGACGAATTGGCGAGGATCAGCTGGTAGTCACGCTCGGCCGCCGCGATATCGCCAGCCTGATAGTCGAGGGGCGCGAGGCGATCGAGAACGGGGCGAATCTGATCCATCGACGCATTGTTCGCCATCGCCCAGTTTATGGCTTGGTGACCGAGGCCGCGATCCGTGCCCAAGACTTCGGCAATAGCGGTGAGATAGGCGGACACCTGAACGCGGACACGATCGTGCTCCTGCACCGATCCGTTGAGAATACGAGCGCGCGCGTGATCGCGAAAGACCGTAGTCGCTTCGAGCCGGCCGATCGGTTGGTTCGAGCCCCCACGAAAGACCTCGAGCTGCGCACCTTTTTGGACACCGTCCAAGGAGCCAAGGCTGACGGTGACCTCAAAATTATCCAGAGAGACGATGGCGCCTTCCCGTTGGGGGGCGCGCGTGCCGGGTGTCGCGCTGCGGAAAATAGGTGCGCCTGAATCGGTTGTGAACTCCTTCGCAATGAAAATCGGCTTTCCAGTGGGGTGCGGTTGCACAGTAGCGAGGGTTTGACTGGGCTGAGGTTTGCTCCGCGAGTTTAAGTAAAGCGCGAATATGGCGAAGGCCGCGGCGGCCGCGGCCAGCGCGACCAACGACCGGCGAGGGAAGCGTCTCACAGGCGGTGCTTCGAGAGCGGTGCGGAAGTCCGGACTCTTGAGCGACTGCTCTACCGCGCCATGGGCGGCTAGCGCGTTGAAGATTGCGTCGTCAGAGAGGGCTGCCTGGGCCAGTTCTCGCGATTCGGAGGGAGTCAATTCGCCGCGAAGGTATCGATCCATTTGGCGATCGAGAATTTCAGACATAGTGCCTCATTGCTCCGCGTCCGCGTTCGGACGGATGCCAAGCTGCGTACGGCGCCGGACACATTGCCCCAGCGTTTTGATGCCGCGGCTCACCCAGGTGGCGATGGTGTTTTCGTTGATGCCCATGCGGACGGCGATTTCGTCGTACTTAAGTCCCTGGGCGCGTAGTTTGAGTACTGCGCGGTACTCGGGATCGATAGCGGGCAAGCACTCGATGACGATTTGTTGCATTTCTTTCTGGATGAGGGCGTGGAGTTGGTCAGGTGCGGGATCGGCCGGATCTAGAGGGCTTGACCAATGCGTCGAGCCTGCAGATTGTCTTCCACCGAGTAGAACTTCGCGCCGGCTGCTGGCTCGATTGTGTTCTTCGCGGACCACGAAATTGAGCACCCCGTGAAGCCATGCAAGGAGCTGATCGAGCGGCCAGGCGGGAGCGGGCGTGTTGGGCTGCAGTTCTTCCCCGAAGAAATATTCGATAGCGGCTTGTGAGTCAGGATTGCCTAACGAGCGCGTGAGTGTTTCCTGAGCGGCGCTTTCGGGATCGCGCGAGCCGAGCCATCGGGCGCGAGAGGCGAGGGCTGCGAGCAGACGGCGATAATCACCACCGGCGTCACGGGCGAGTGCCATGCCGTAGGAGCTCCCTCCGTGAGCCGATCCCTCCATCCCGTTTATTCTCGCTCAATGGAAGCGGGAGAGCAAAGCGGCTTAGGCGCGTGGATGGCGCGGTATGGGCGGCGCAAGAGCTCCGGGAAACGCAAATTGCCCAGAAAACCTCGGCAATTCAGGCCCGCCCCCTTTTGTTTCGAGTGATATGCTGAAAACGAAAGCGTCGCTGTAATGTACTTCCGTACCGCGCTGGCCGCGGGTTCTATAGGCGCGGCCCTTTTTGCGGGCTTGCTTTTTGCGCAAAGACCGTTCAAAGAATATCCGGCCATTGAATACGAAGATTTCGCGCTGCCGAGAGATTGGAACGACGTCAACCACGAATGGGTGCGCGCCCGGCTTCGCTATCCGGACGTGTACGGGTATCCGAACAATTCCATGCTTCGCCTCATGGGTGGGCGGCCGTGGCCGGGGCAATGGACCATGGACTATCCACGGTCCGACCGGCATTTGCTCGAAGGCGTGCGTCGGCTAACGCGTATCGATACGCGGTCCGTGGAGCAGGTAGTGGAACTAGACGGAAGCAACGACGTGTATTACTGGCCCGTGATGTACGCCGTCGAGGTCGGGCATTGGCAACTCCCGCAGGACCAGGCGAATCAGTTGCGCCAATACCTATTGCGCGGCGGGTTTTTGATGGTGGACGATTTTCACGGATCGGACTCATATCCCGACTATGCGACCGGTCGGCCGTTCAATGAGTGGGCGACATTCACCAACAGCATGTCGCGCGTGTTTCCGGACCGGCCTATCGAAGACCTTCCGGACGACGATCCGATCTTTCATACGCTGTTCGATCTTCAGGACCGCTTCCAGGTTCCCGGCGCGCAATATTTCGAAAGCCACGTGACCTATGAAAAAGGGCCAACCGGTCAGCAGGCGCACTGGCGATGTATTCGCGACGATAAGGGACGGATTGTTGTGGCGATCTGTCACAACATGGATTTGGGCGACGCGTGGGAATGGTCTGACGATCGGCGCTATGACGAAAAATGGGCTGGCCTGGCGTATCGGATCGCGATGAACTACTTCATTTACGATCTGACGCACTGACGCGGGCAACACGGCTGTCGCGCCAATCGGAGTAAGCTAGTTTTACTCATGAAGAGAATTTTCATCGGGCTGGCGTGCGCCCTGCCTTTGTGTTTCGGCGCCGACATGCGGTTCGAGATCAGCGTGCCGCGCGAGCTGCAGCCGGGGCCGCTGACAGGTCGTGTTTACGTGATGATTTCGCACAAGAACGATCCCGATCTGCGAATCCAGGTGGGCCGGCTCGGGATTCCCTTTTTCGGGCGGGACGTGGAAAATCTCGCAGCGGGTGCGGCGGCGGTTGTAGACGCCACCGATCTTGGGTCGCCGGTGGTCAGCTTGAAGGACATTCCTCCGGGCGAGTATTGGGTGCAGGGCTTCGTCAACGTGTACTCGGAGTTTCGGCGCGCAGACGGGCACGTGGTGTGGATGCACGACGATCAGTGGGAAGGCCAGCACTGGACTCGGTCGCCAGGGAATTTCTACAGCGTGGCGCAGAAGATGACGCTGGACGCTAGCAAGGGATATTCGATCAAACTGGTTTGCGATCAGAAGATACCGCCGGTTGCAGCGGCGCCGGATACGGAATTTGTGAAGCGAATCAAGTTTCAGAGCCCGATGCTGACGAAGTTCTGGGGCCGTCCGATTTATCTGGGTGCGACTGTGCTGCTACCCCGCGATTATACGACGAGCTCAGTGTCATATCCGGTTTTGTATGAGCAAGGCCACTTCTCGCTGGCTGCGCCGATGCGTTTCGACACCGATAAGGATCTTCAGGCGCAGTGGGTGCGCGACGATTTTCCGCGCATGATCGTGGTGACGATGCAGCACCCGAATCCTTATTTCGATGATTCGTACGCAGTGAACTCGGTCAACGTCGGTCCGTACGGCGATGCGGTGATGCAGGAGCTGATTCCGGAGGTGGAGAAGGGGTTTCGCGCGATTCGCGAACCGTGGGCGCGGCTGTTGTCGGGCGGTTCCACGGGAGGGTGGGAGTCTCTTGCGCTGCAGTTGTTCCACCCCGATTTTTTCGGTGGGACGTGGTCGTATTGTCCGGACTCGGTGGATTTCTCCGACGTCGAAGGCGTGGACATTTATCACGACAAGAACGCCTTCTACAAGGAGTACGAGTGGCGCAAGGATCCGACGGTGAACAGCCGCGAGATCAATGGGCAGATTCGGCAGACGGCCGAGGAGCGGAACCGGTATGAGCTAGTAAGCGGCACCCGTGGACGATCGAGCGAGCAGTTGGATATCTGGTCGGCCGTGTTCGGACCACTGGGCTCGGACGGATATTTTGCTCCGCTGTGGGACAAGAAGACCGGCGAAATGAATCCGAAGGTAGCGCAATATTGGCACGAAAATTACGATCTGCGCTACTACATGGAGAAAAACTGGTATTCGCTCGCGCCGAAACTGACCGACAAGATTCACATCTACGTGGGTGACGCCGACAATTTCTTTTTAAACAACGGCACGCGCAAATTACAGGAATGGATGAAGACGACCAAGGACCCGCACTACGAAGGCTTCTTCATGTACGGTGCGGCGAAGGGACATTGTTACTCAGGTCCGGTGACGAGCGCGGATCGATTGAAGGAGATGGCGCAGCAGGTGCTCAAGTCGATGCCGGCGGAGACGGTGGCGGGGTGGTGGAAGTAGCAGTTTTGCGGCTCAGAGGGCGATGGAACGAATAGAATAGCGGCATGCGCTTCCGCGTTCACATGCTTCGTTTGGTTCTCGTCGCAACTTCGGCTGTTGTTGTGTTCGCGCAGCCAGCCTGGCAACAAAAAGCAGCGTCCGAAATTACTGACGCGCTGAAGAAGACCGGCGCTCCCAGCGTTTCGGTGGTGATCATCGAGGATTCGAAGGTCGCGTTCGCGCAGGCGTTCGGGAAGGCGGATCTGGCGAGTAATCGCAACGCGGAAGCGGGCACGCGCTACGCGGTCGGGTCGATCAGTAAACAGTTCACTGTTGCGGCGTTGCTAAAGCTCCAGGAGCAGGGAAAGCTTTCGCTCGACGATAAAGCCGCGAAGTTTTTTCCCGAGGTGACGCGAGCGAACGAGATCAGCATTTGGCAGCTGCTGTCCCACACGGCTGGTTACGAAGATTACGCGCCGCAGGATTATCTGATCCCGGAGTGGACGCATCCGACGACGTCTGCTACGATTCTCAACGATTGGGCGAAAAAGCCGCTCAACTTCGATCCGGGGGCGCGCTGGCAGTACAGCAACACGGGTTACGTCCTGGCGGGGGCGATCATCGAGAAGGTATCCGGCAAGCCGCTGGTCCAGTTTCTGCGCGAAACCGTGCTCGATCCGCTGGGTATGACGTCGGCGGGCGATTGCAGCGATCGCGGTCCGGCGGATGCTACGGCGTACACGCGGTTCGCGCTCGGGCCCCCGCGTCCCGTGGCACGTGAGGGGCGGGGCTGGTACGACGGTGCGGGCGAGCTTTGCATGACGGCTCCCGATCTCGCCAAGTGGGACATCGCGTTTCTGCAGCACAAGCTTCTGTCTGCGGCGTCCTACGAGCAGTTCACGCACGAAGTCCGGCTGAAAGGCGGCGATTTGACCCACTACGCGCTCGGGTTGAGCGTCGGCGATTATCACGGCATTCCCATGCTGTCGCACGGCGGTGAGGTCTCCGGTTTTCTGGCGCTTGACGAAAAATTTCCTACGCGGAACGGCGCGATCATCGTGTTGTCGAACGAGGACGGCATCAGCATCACTGGGCCTGTTGCCGATAAGCTGGCGCGTCTGGTGTTTCTGCCGAGCCAGCCTGAGGAGGCCGCCGCGGACACGGCGCGAGTGCGCGCGGTAATGGAGGGCTTGCAGCGAGGCGCCATCGACGCTGGTCAGTTTACTGCGAATGCGCGCAGTTACTTTACGGCGGAGGCGCTGCAGGATATCCGGACGTCACTCGCGGACCTTGGCCCGCTTAACTCTGTGACTCGCACCAGTGAGACACTGCGCGGCGGGATGACGCATCGCAGCTATCGGGCCGAGTTCCTGAAGAAAACGGTTGGACTGAATGTGTACGTCGCGGCCGACGGCAAGTTTGAGCAGTTCATGGTGGTCGAGACGCTGTAGCCGCGGCGTACAATAGCGGCAGACGAACAGGAGTGGCAATGGAGCGCGACACCAAGCAGACTTGCATCCTAATCGAACGAGCCGCCGCCTATCAAGGCAAGCAGGGCCTCGAATATTTCGCAGGTGTTTCAGCCGGGACGAGCGGGTCGCAAAAGCTGTGTCTGCACAGCGTGACAATTCCGCCGCTCGGCCGCGCTAGGCCGCACCTGCACGAGAATCACGAGAGCGCCGTGTACGTATTATCGGGCGAAGCGGGCATGTGGTACGGCGAAGGCCTGCGCCAGCATGTGTGGACGCGCACGGGCGATTTTTTGTACATCCCCGCGAACACTCCGCACTTGCCTTACAATCCCAGTGCGACCCAGCCGTGCGTCGGGATCGTGGCGCGTACGGATCCGAACGAACAGGAGAGCGTGACACTGCTCGACATTCCTGATCCGGGAATCGCCCCGCGATAGATGGCTCATTCAAACCGATAGCCAGGTTTGAGTGCACACCGGTACAGCTTTGTTCGATCTGTGCCCATTTGAAGGTTGCAAACTGCCCACGACAAGGTGAGTTCCGGCCCCAGAGGATAGACAATATCCGTACCATTTGTGTTCGCTTCGATGCTCGGCCCTTGCGACGTGGGAGGCAAAGTGAAGCTCATTTCTTGTCCCAAGATGGCGGGATAGGCATTTCGTATGACGTCGGTCAGCATGGTTTGAGCTACCTCTGCTTCAAACAGAAATGTCACCGTGTCGGACCAGTTCCGTACCGATATCTTGATGATCCGGCTTCCGCGCCCAGGTTGGTTCGTATCGATTCGCGTAAATGGACAAGGTCCAGCAATGCATGAAGTGCGAAGGTTCTGAAATTCATGTCCCTCGCCAGCGTCAAGCGTCAATCCGCCGTCCGTCGCTTTCCACTTGCCATCTGGCGAACACGGGGCCGTCTCGTCGCAAGGAACATTTCCAAGGTTCACGACCTCGAAAGTCTTGGCAATGCTCCCGACATTGACCGGTGTAGTCGATTTACTGACATATCTCACGCGGACATCTTTAAGCGCGGTCTGCGAAACCGGCGCATTGACAACAACGTCGGAGTCGATCGCCGTCATTCGGACCACGTAAATCTGGCCCTGGAGCTTTTCTCTGACGTTCAACGGCTGGTAACCGGAATGGCGAAACTGAAACTCAACCGTGGCACTACGCCAGACTTCCCGGGGCAAGACCAAGTGAAAGGCGCCGCCGGAATCGGATCTGCCTTGCATTACTCTGCCCCCGATCGCAGCCGTGATCGCTACACCTGGTACTGGCGCTTGTCGCTTTACATCCGTATCTTGAATCAAAGTGACGCCGTCCAAACTTGTTCTGCGTTCGCGCAGCGCGCGGATGATCAATGCAGCGCAGACGATTGCGATCAAAATGACTGCGGCCAAAGTAAGCGCTATCCTTCGCATCCCGACCTCCCTCTAACGTAGGACTCCTACCGTAACCTAGTGTTACTTGGATACATTGGATAGTAGGTGCTTTCCGACTTGCGATTAAGCCGCAGGATTTTGCTTCAAGCTTCAGGCATAGCGAGACTCTCAACTCTCTCGAGCGCGATGTGGAGTCGCCTGCTTGCTGCAGATGACGCAAGCAAATCCACCGTGTCGTCCGAGACTCTATCCCCGGAAGACGATGCCTTCCTGGACGAAATTGAAAAGGCAAACCATCTCTTTTTTTGGGAGCAAGCACATCCAGCGACCGGACTCGTCAAGGATCGCTGCAACACCCGTTCCACCGACACCACTATAGTCGCCAACATCGCATCCACTGGCTTCGGCCTCACCGCGCTCTGCATTGCGCAGCAACGCGGGTGGATATCCCTTTCGGATGCTAGGGAACGCGTCACTCTGACGCTTCGTTTCCTATCGAAAAAGATGCCCACACACCGGGGATTCTTTTTCCACTGGGCAAATGTCGTGACCGGCGAGCGAATTTGGGACGCGGAGGCCTCCTCTATCGATACTGCGATTCTGCTCTGCGGAGTGATTATGTGCCGCGAGCACTTCCGTTTCCTCGAGATCACTCGCTTGAGCGACGAGATCCTCCGGCGAGTCGATTGGACCTGGCTCTTGGAAGACACCGCGCTGTTGTCTCACGGGTGGACGCCCGAAACGGGATTTCTCCCCTATCGGTGGGACATCTACAACGAACAGATGATGATCTATCTTCTCGGTTTGAGCTCCCTTTCGCATCCACTACCTGAGCATGCGTGGGATGCCTGGCACCGAACGATCTTCGAATATGCGGGGCTTCGCTACATCGGCTCCTACGCCCCACTGTTTGTGCATCAGTACTCCCAAGCGTGGTTTTATTTTCGAGAGAGACGAGATCGCTACGCAGACTACTTCCAGAACTCGACGGTTGCAACCGAAGCTCATCGACGCTTTTGTTTAGAGCTTGCTAAGCAGTTTCCAGACTACAGCAACGACTTGTGGGGCATCACAGCTTCGGATTCACGAAATGGATATGTGATCTGGGGAGGTCCTCCTGAAATCGGACCAATCGACGGAACCGTCGTGCCGAGCGCAGCGGCCGGCTCTCTGCCTTTTCTGCCGCAAGCATGTCTACGTGTTTTGAGAAACATCAAAGATCACTACGGGACCGCCTGGAGCCGGTACGGCTTCGTGAATGCCTTCAATCCCCGAACCAACTGGTACGACACCGACGTCATTGGCATCGATACCGGCATTACGATGCTAATGGCCGAAAATCTTCGCACTGGCCTCGTTTGGAAAACCTTCATGAAGAGCGCCGAGGCTCAACGCGGCTTTGCGCGCGCGAAGCTGGTTCGTTATTAGCCACATGGCGAGACGTGCCTGCAGGGGCGTCGCAAAAGACCGAGGTTGTACTGCTACTGGGAGTTCCCTCGCGCCTTCCGAGTCCGTGAAACCACGTGAAAAGGTTGGTTGCGGGGGATGAGATTTGAACCACCGACCTTTGGGTTGTGAGTTAACCGTGCGTTGGTAATTGACAGAAAAACAAATCCGAGCAAGTCGCAGCGGCCGCTGAAGTAATAACTTAAAAGTTAGCCCGCTGCTCAAGCCGCAGTTGTTCTCCTGGCATCGCCGCAATTATAACTTCGCCTGAGCCTGCTAGCCTCCGATTCAGGGGTTTCGCAGTACGCTAGAAGTCTATCTGCGAGGCAAAAACGCATGTGTTTGCAAGCCGAAGACTCCATCAAACTGCTTGATCACGACGATGAGCGGATTTAGGCTGGCGACTACGATTTCGGAGGACTACGGTGCCATAAAAGGCCGCTAATGTCGGCGGGTGCCAGATGTCGATAGTCAGCGCGTCATCCCTGCACGGCCCATCGAACCAGCTCGCTTAGTTTTGGAGCCTTGCCCTGCATAAGAATAACAACGCGAAAGATGCGGGCCGCGAGCCAAACAATGCCGACCGTCGCCACAATGACACCACCAAGCGCCGCCCAGGGCTGCCATACAGGCACTCCGCCCGGTGCCGCCTGCCGCATGAGCATCACGACCGGCGTAAAGAGAGGAAACAGCGACATGCCCGTTGCGAGCGCACCACTTGGCCGCTGGATTAGCTGCGAAAGCATGATCAGAGGAACAACGACCGGGGCAATCAGGACGATGTTGAGACTCTGCGCGTCCTGAGGACTGCCGCAAGCTGAGCCCAACGCCGCCGCCATTGCGGAGAGTATAGTGATTTCGGAAATCAGGTACACGATGAACCACGGCAGCAAGTGTACGGGCAGGAGGTTCGACATGTCCAAAGCCTTCAGCGCCAAAGGCGCTCCTACTAAGTACACGGCCGCGGTCGTCAGAGACTGCCCGATAGCTGCCAGCACTTTGCCACAGATCAATTCGGACGGAGTAGCAGAGGCCAGCAGCATCTCGTGAACGCGCTGCATTTTGTCCTGAGCAATCGCTGGGAGCATCGGCCCAGACGTCATCATCACGACCATCGTAAGTAGGAGCGCCATGCCTATCGGAACTGCGGTGGCCTCGAGATTGTTTCGCTGTGCCATTCGGACTTGCCCTGTCTTGTCCCGCGATACCAGGTCCATCCGATAGACACTGAGATTGGCCAGTACCTGGTTGAATCGACTCTTGTCGACGCCAAGCTCCGAAAGGCGGATTCGGCGAAGCGCGTCATTTACAGGCCCGTCGAGCCAATTCGCCGTCTCTCCGAACGCGCCCTCGTTCGCGTACCATGCAAGGCCTGCGGCGGGGTCACCGCGAACCGCGAGCGTTGGATGCAATGCGCCGGGTCCGATCTCCAGGAATCCGAACAAACCACCGCTGCGCACTCGTTGGGAAAGTTCAAGGCGCTGACCATCCGGGTCTGCGGAATCGGCCGTGATCGTTTCAAAGCTGTACTCCGGCATCACCTGGCGCCCGGTTTCGGGATCATGAAGCTCCATCTTGTTCAGGCGCTCGATGGACTCGACTACAGGGGCTGCGGCCACGCCGGTATGGTCGAGAACCGCGACAAGCCGAGGGCGAATATCAGGCCGCTTCTTGGTGATCACGGATGTGAAAACGCCGCCGCCAAAGAGAATCGGTGCGATCACAAGCGCGATTAGAAACGCTTTGGTCTGAATAGCGGCGAGATAATCGCGCCTTGCGATCAGTAGGACCTTATGCAACATTGCTCTCAGATTTCGTCTCCGAAGGATCTGCTGAAGCAGGACCGGCGATACGCAGAAAGATATCGTGCAAAGACGGCTTCGCGAGCGCGAAGCTTATTAGCTGAGTCCGCGATACGAGCTCGCGAAGCACAAGCTGAGGATCGGAGCCGTGCGCCAGCCGCAGCTCTTGGACTCGACCAAGATCGCGAACCTGCTCGACACCCGGCACTTCGCCGAGGTCATGACCAGCCCGGGAGGAATCGTTCGATATTGAAAAGCGGATGATGTCGCTGCTATAGAGTTCCTGAATATCCGCGAGAGAACCGTCGAGAACTTTCTTGCCGCGAAAGATCATAAAAATAAATTCGCACATGGCTTCCGCAGTGGGCATGTCATGCGTGCTGAGAACGACGGTTGTTCCGCGCTGCCGCAATTCTAAAATGGCCTCTCGAAGTGACTCCGCTGCTACAGGATCGAGCCCGCTGAACGGCTCGTCGAGGATCACGATAGGCGGGCGACACAGCACAGCGGCGATAAATTGTGCTTTCTGCGACATGCCCTTACTAAGCGCTTCGACGGGTTTGTCGGCCCACTCGGCAAGACCGAGCCGTTGCAGCCATTCAGTCACTTCGGCCGAAACGTTCAGGCCCCCGCGCAGCGAGCCGTGAAATTCCAGAAGGGCGCGTAGCCGCATCTTTCGATAAAGCCCGCGCTCTTCGGGAAGATATCCGATCCTGCCAATTGGAACGCCCTTCACCTCCTTGCCCATCAACTGAATCGATCCACCATCCGGATGGAGGATGCCAACGATCATCCTCATCGTGGTAGTCTTGCCCGATCCGTTCGGCCCGATGAAGCCGTAGATGGAGCCCTCAGGAATACTGAGTGAAAGGTCGCTCACGGCAGCGACGCTGCCGAAGACTTTGGTGACATTTCGGAGTTGGATCGCGTTCATTGAGGCGCCAGCCCGGACGCGGCAAAATCCATTGCTGACATATTTGCAAACCCAGTCGATCGAGCACTGCAAAGGGAGCGGCGTCGCACGATCGCTCAGAGAAATCATTTTATCTCACCAGGATCCTGTCACCGGGCGAAGAGTGGCCCACTCGGACAGTGGACCCCCATGCTCCATCTCCGACTACGCGTTTTCGCATTACCATTGCGCCTATTAGATAACTAAAGAGCCCCTGACTAGTCATTGTTGTCGGAAAGAGCGCAAAGTGCCTCCAGTCTTAACGCTCGTTTCAACACTTCCCACAGGAAGGACAAACAGGTAGACTATACAATGAACTTCAAGGCCGAAGCGACTACAGCGATCTTCCACGCAGCGCCAATATGATGCACCGAGTAACTGACGGGGACTCGCTCAAGCTCTGTCCGGCGCTCGGTAGCCTACTGCCACTCCACGCACCAGAACCATGTTTTCTGTAAGTGGCGTAAGTTCAGCTCCCAGGAATTCACTGCGTTGATAATCTTGGGTTCTTAGCGCCTCGACTATCGGACCTATCGGTCTCTTTGCACATCCCAAGCTCACGGTTGACTCGGGATGATGGAGGCCCGATGTACGAGAAACATCGGGGCCTAGTCTAGTGGCGGCGAATTAGTGTACGTGGACGCCAAGCGTCCGTCGTCACCAACGTTGCCGATTCGAAGATGAACACGCGCGGCTAGTTTCCGGGGCAGCACGCCTCTAGCGAATGCGCAGCAACGAAAGAACGAGGAATGGCTTTCTTTGGTGCGTTTCGTCGCTTGTAGAATAGAGAGGCCTTCAAGAGACAGGCCAGAATCAACCCTTAACTAGGAGGATGTTTCAAGTGACCTGGAAAGTGTCAAGAACCTTGTTCCTCCTCGGCTCAAGTTGCGCCGTGTCCTTCAGCGCTACTTTCGTTGTGCCAAACGATCAAGCGACTGCTCCCGGCAATTTCCCGATACCCTTGGGGACAAGGCATCGCGCTTACAGGAGGTCGTCGGCAGCGGCCAGTTTAGCAGCCAGTTGAATGGGCCAATCACGATCACCGGGTTACGCGTCCGCTCAGCGCCCGGGACAGGCCCTGTCAGTCTCAATTTGTCTTCCTTCAAATTGACTTTGTCAACCACCCAAGTCTATCCCAACACGAATGGCAATCATGTGCTACCGAGCACCACGTATGCGAATAATGTCGGGCCGGACGCGACGGTCGTTTATAACGCCCCGTTTTCGGCATCCTCTCCCGGTTGCAGCGCTCCGGGGCCGTGTCCTTTTGACATTGCGGTTTCGTTTTCCACTCCAATCACATATGATTTCTCGAAAGGTAGACTCTTGGTGGATTATGTGGCGGCCCCAACTGGGTCGCACGCAGGCAGCTTGGATGGCGTCATTTTTCCAGACACCAGCAGCAGTAACGTCGCCGTTGTAACGGGTGATCCCACTCAGCCAAACGGCACCCTGACTATCGGGGGTCTTGTGTTTGGTCTGGACATCGCTGTGGGATCGAGCTTCACCTGCACCAACAGCGCGCCGGTCATCATCACGTCTATCGACTCCGCCAGCGCCTACGGGGGCTATAACTACTTTGCCTCCGGTTCGTGGCTCGAAATCAAAGGTAGCAACCTTGCCGATCCCAACGACCCCAGGCTCAACAACGCCTCTCACTCCGGCCAGTGGACCTCCGCCGACTTCAACGGCTCGCAAGCTCCCACCAACCTCGACGGCATCAGCGTCACCATCAACGGCAAACCCGCCGACGTCTGGTATCTCTCCCCGACACAGCTCAACGTGCAAGCGCCCGAGGATTCGACGACCGGCAACGTCTCCATCACCGTCACCAACTGTAAAGCCACCAGCTCGGTCTTGATGCTCCCGCGCCATGCCCTCGCGCCCGGCGTGCTCGCGCCCACCAACTACTCCTCCGGTGGCACGCAATATCTGGTCGCGACCTTCGCTTCCGACGGCACCTATGTTCTCAGTACTGCGCTGGGCGCATCCTTCGGCCTGAACGCGCGACCGGCCAAGCCGGGAGATACGATCATTGCTTACGGCATCGGATTTGGCGACGTGACGCCGAATATTCTCCCCGGCACGGTCGTCAGCCAGTCGAACCAAGTCGTTAACCCGGTTACATTCTCGTTCGGCTCGACACCCGCACCCTCAACTACTCAGGCCTGGCCGGGTCCTTCGTCGGACTTTACGAGTTTTATATCCAGGTTCCGCCCGGCCTCGCCGACGGTGACTACCAAATCAATGTGAGCCAAAACGCCATGGCTGTTCCGCAGAACGTACACCTGACGATCAAGAACTGAATAGGCGATGGATGACGGCGCAC